>Ga0209541_10017307_pt1 | contig 10562 bp, 14 predicted proteins | sample RifCSPlowO2_01_FD_184027 | JGI IMG/M metagenome (GOLD analysis project Ga0209541, IMG submission 184027) | Groundwater microbial communities from Rifle, Colorado - Rifle CSP2_plank lowO2_0.1 (SPAdes) (version 2) | ecosystem: Environmental > Aquatic > Deep subsurface > Groundwater | place... | reverse complement strand
GTCGATATTTCTAAATTTGAGGAACGTCGCGTAAAACCAATTGTCTTTACCGGCAAAGCGTCTTTTCTTAATACCCTTGATTACGTTGGCCGATTTATGTCGGCCGTTGACGCGTTCGCGCGCGAGGGTTTTAGGGGTATGGAGGCCAGTGGTAAGGCACGAGAAATCGCACTAAAAGAAGGATACAGCGGGGAAAAGCTGAAAAGTCGGATTAGCGAACTGAAAGATGAGTTATTGAAAACAGACGAAGAAGTTAACGCGTTCGGTCGCCGGGGAACATACACGCAAAAACCAGAAGGCGCTTTAGGAGTAATTGCAGGGGCGATTAGCAGCGCCACAAGAAAAGTACCACTAGGGAAGCTGATTGTTCCATTCACTAGAATTGTAGCTAACGTGACAAATAATAGCTTGGACTGGACGCCGCTCGGAATAAAACGCGCGCTTGTAAAACCGACTAAAATTGGCGGGCAAGCATACTTTAAGGAAGGCGGCATTTTTGCTGATTACTACAAAGACCCGCTAACTGCTCGGCAGCGTGGCAAGGCCGTTGCGCGCGGCGCATTGGGCACAGTAGCAATGGCTTACTTCGCTACTCTTGCGACAGAGGGTAATTTGAGCGGTAACGGCCCGAAAGACTATAAAAAGCGCCAGCAGCTTAAAGATGCCGGCTGGCGTGAGAACGCGATTAAAATTGGCGATACATGGTACCCATACCAAAACTGGGGGCCGATGGCAATTCCGATGACTCTGGTCGGTAACTATTTTGACGCTCAAAAATACGGCAACATGTCGGAAGATGATCTGTTCTCCCGCGCTGGATTAGCAGCGTTCGGATCAGTCAGTTCGATTGTAGACATGTCGTTCTTGAGCGGCGTTGGTGATTTGTTTACGGCTATCTCTAATCCCGACCAAGCGGAGTCATACCTGAAAAACTTTATTGCCCAACAAGCATCTAGCCCAGTACCAAATCTGTTCAAGCAAACAGCTAGATATTTTGACCCAACCGTTTACGAAACCAAAACCATCAAAGAAAAAATCTACTCTAATCTACGCATCACCAGCGGGCTCAAACCGAAATTAAACGTGTTTGGTCAACCGATTGTCGGCGAGGCATTGACGCAGCTACAGCCAGTCAAAGAAACTTCTGACCAGCTAATTCGATACCTGGCAGAACAGCAAATCTATATCACTGTTCCATCGAAAGCAACCAAGGTGCGAAATGCGGCCGGTGATAAAGTTGAGATGACCGAAGATCAATACTATGAGTATGTAAAACAATCCGGACAAAAGATGCATCAAGTTTTGTCCGAGCGATTGGAGTACATCAAATTGTTAGAGCCGGATCGGAGAGAGAAATATATTGACGATACCGTGAGCCGGATTCGAGAAGAAGTTAAATATACTTTCTATGGAAAGTAATCATTTCTTGATTTTGGTTGGTATATCGAATGGTTTAATTATTTTTTTTGGAGTTCCTTGAGACCAAACCGGACTATCAAATTCGCTATAAAAACTACGCCTCACACCAAAATATTTATTGGCGAATTTGTTACCAAGGGTAAATTCGGTGAGGAATTGAAAAATTTTCTTAATCATGTTAGTAGCCAAAATTTTTAATCATGTCGTCAAGACATATGTTCATATCGTCAACAGTATTACCACTTAGGTTAGTATTGGCGTCGTAAAAAACCACCTTAGCATCGTCTATACATTCTTGTGCTGCTTCTACGCTACCATGACGTTCGACACATCCTTTTATCATCCAAGTAAGCCCCTCATATTGAGCATCAATATTTTTCTTACACTCTGAACGATATGTTAAACGAGCTTCTTGCAGACGATCAGAATCGGACTTTTTCTGGATTACCGGCACTTCCTTAATAATGACTCGCGGTTCAGATTCTGCCTTTGCTTCCTCTAGCAGATCACTAAGTAGGGGAGCAGGGGTGGGTTCTGAAACTTCGGCGGTTTCAGCACTTAAAACCTCACCGGCTTGTTGAGATTCAAGCTCCGCAATTCTGGCCTCCAGTACCTTTACCTGGTCGTCATTATTTGCCAGAGAACACCCGGCTAATAAAAGTAAAAGCGGTATTGTCAGTCCAACCTTAAACCAATTTCCCTTAATAAATTTCATATATTTTAATCTAACCACTTAACCTACCAAATTGCAAATAACTTGTCAAGCCTAACTAATAACCATAACAATATGAGATTTTATACCAGCCAAGAATTAGCAATGTATTTCAGGATTTCCGAACCCTTAAAAGAATTTAAAATCAGCCAGCTATTCGGGGCCAATCTCGTTGATTTTTATAAAATTTTGGGGATTGACGGCCACAATGGGTTAGACTTTCGAGCGCTGATCGGCACACCAGTTTATGCCGTTGAGGATGGAGAAATTTTAGCTTACGCCGATATCAGCGGCGGGATAGCAGTTGAACTTTTTACCGCGCCGATAAAAATTGAAGGAGTGGATGTCCGGTTGAGAATAATTTATTATCATCTCTTGCGCTATTTGGTTAAAACCGGCGACAAAGTTAAGAAAGGCCAGAATATCGCCCTGGCTGATAACACCGGCCGTTATACCACCGGCGCTCATCTCCACTTTGGAGTTAAGGCCCAATATTTAGTTAACGGAGCATGGATTCAAGATAACAACAACGGATATAAAGGTCGGCAACGCCGCAGTGTACAGCATTGAACGGATCCTAAGGGAGGATTTTCAGGTTACGATCCAAGGATTGCATTCCGGGGTTATTGGGTTCGGAAAGATCGGGACCTCGAGCGCCATCGCACTCCGTGGGAGGGAATCTGCGGTATCTGTCTTTGACGTTAACCCTTCTCGCCTGATTAAAGCTAAGGTCGAGGGGTTCTTTGCGAGACGCTCCTTGAACCACCTGCTACAAGAATGCAACCTTGTAGTGGGCTGCACTGGAAAAACATCAATCTTCGCTTCAGATATCGCGTCGATCAAGCACGAGACTATCCTTGCAAGCGCGAGTTCCAAAGATCTCGAGTTTGACCTCGCAGGCTTTGGACAGACTTGCGCGTGGGTTGATCTCACTAGCGTTGTACGGCGCTACACGAAAGCGAATGGTGATGCATTCTACCTACTCAACAAAGGATTGCCGATCAACTTTCGGGATTTGAGCATCCTCGGCCCCATATTGGACCTCATCTACGGGGAACTCGTAATCTGCATGAGGTACTTAAAGGACCGGCGAATACCGAACGGCCTGCATCGCTCATTGCCTGAAATTCAGGCTGAGGTCGCAAATACGTGGCTCGAAGTCTACGGTGAACTCTAAAACAGGAGACTACAATGAAACGGACGATACATTTTGTCGCGTCAGCTCTCATCGTCAACCGGGCCAAGCAAGTGCTTCTCGTAAAGCACAAAAAGCTCGGCGTCTGGCTGTATCCGGGTGGCCATATCGAGCGCCATGAAACGCCGGATGAGGCGCTCATACGAGAGGTAAAGGAGGAAACCGGTCTTTCGGTCGAGCTCGTCAGTGGAAGAGATAACGACCTTGGTGACAAGAAAGCGGGCGTTTCATCTCTTCACATTCCGTATGCTGTTCTCTGCGAACACATCAGAGGGGTCAAGGGCTGCGATTACCACCTTGATCTGATCTATCGCTGTCGCGTTCTCAAGCCAGGTAAGGCACTGCGAGGACATGCCGTCGAGATTGAAGGGATCGGTTTTTTCGGCATCGACGATCTCGATCGACTCAGAATGTTTCCCAACCTGAAAGCGTTGCTTCGGAAGTTTCTGCTCGAGGAGTAACCTTGAGTACTCCCTTGAACCGTTAGTCAAAAACTAGCGGTTCTTCACTTACTGAGAAGATCGCTATATGACTTTTTGACGAAGCTCTTTTGAGGCAGGTTTAGCTTTAGTAATAGTAATTTCATTAATGTCTGGGCTTGTATTGTGTTTTTCTTAACTACTACTTCTATTTCAAGAAACGAGCCAAGACCTTTGACCTGATCTAAGTGAATGCGTGCATTCTTGTATTGATAGAGTGAGCGTTTTTTGTCAACAATAATTTTTACACCGTATGCTTTTGTAAGTAACCGTTTAAGGGCAACGGGATCAGAGATTGGCATGATATCATAATCGCTCCATCGCGTGTTCGTCTTTTCCTGCCTACGGTAGTAAATGAGCTCGCTTCCCTGATTGCCTGCTTCGCGTAACTTGAGCCTGCCTTGGGGAACCCTAAAATACGTATCAACCTGCCTCTGTGTCCAAACGTATCGAGCGCCAATCTTTTTGCAAAGGATTCGATAGCGAGCTATATTGCTAATCTTTGCCTTTATTTCGAGATTTTTCATTACATTACTATATCACATTTAAAGATTAAATGAGAACATGGTGGGTACCCATTTCTTTGGACACCCTGTCTACACTTTAATGGATATGTACTTAGTTGTTAATACTTGTTGCCGTTCAGCGAATAACGCTGGCGGCATTTTTAGTTTGGTATGAATTCTTTGGTGGTTGTAGTAATAGATTTGCTGGTAAACAGCCACCGCCAGTTCACCCAAGGTCTTGAATCGGTTTAGGTCGCCCAAATCAACCTCGAATTGGGAATAGAACGATTCTTGGTAGCCGTTTTCCCAGGGCGAACCTTTTTTGCTCATTGATAATCTGATTCCAAAACTTTCGGTGAAAGTCGTGTAAATCTTGCCGGTGTATTCGCTGCCCTGATCCGAGTGGAGTATCTGGGGCCGGCCGTATTTTTCAATCGCGTTCATCAGGGCGGTTAAAGGCAACTGGACGGCATGGCTGTTAAGCAGACACCGGCCCACGATTTTCCTGTTAAATATATCCATAATCGTGGCTAGGTAAACGGCTTTGCCGTGAAACGACCACCGGGTAAAGTCAGAAGCCCAGGCAATATTAGCTTTGTTCGGGAAAGGAATTAACTGAAGTAGATTGGGGTAAATTCTAGCTACATTCTTGGTATTTTTGAACTTTCTGCCTCTTCGGCGATATGGTTTAATTCCAAACTTCTTCATTACTCGTAAGACTCGTTTTTTATTGATCCTTAAGGCCGGGGCGATTCTCTTGTGGCCGTAGCTGGGATTATCATGCAAGATCAGCTCAATCCGGTTTTTCAGGTGCCAGTCTTTTTTCTCCAACCTTGATTGGTAGTACAAACTGCTTCTGGATATACCCTGGCTTTTAGCCAACTCCTTTTTGGAAAGAACTTTTGTTTTAGCGATCATCTGCCTTTTTTTTCGTCAAGCTCATTTCCAGAGTAATTTGACCGATTAGTTCTTTCAAGGCTTGGTTTTCTCGCTTCAGACGAGATATTTCTAAGACCGAGGGTGGCGCCACGACGCCTTTGGTAATCCATTGATAAATAGTTCGAGGTTTTAAGCCGTGTTCGGAGGCAACTTGGGATACCGGCAGGCCTTCTTCCTTGATTCTTTTTAGGACCTGCTCTTTAACTTCTTTGCTGACACTGGGATGTCCTTTGGGCATAATTTTCTCCTTTCACGTCCATTATATCATGTGCACAGAGTGTCTTAAATTTGGGGTACCTGCCAAGGTGTATTCCCATTCTTTAAGTACCTCTTTTTGTTTCTCAAACGTCTTGCAGATATTACCCCGTTGGTAGAACTCCTTTTCATCAGTTAAATGCGATCTTTCCACCCTAGGATTGTCAGTTGGCGTGCCAGCTCTAGAGTAGAAATGAAAGATCTCATCTTGCTGCAGCTGTTTGGAAAAGTCCTTGCCGTTTTCGCCTCCACCGTCAGTGTTTACGGTTGCTATTACAAAAGGTAATCTTGTCTTAACTGAATCGTAGGATCGGGTTGCCTCCGAGCTATCCGGCTCGATTGCCAGCTCCATTGCTCTTATTCTGGTAAAAGAATCAAGGAAAGTATGTTGGTAGTAAAAGTTTTCCTTTAAATGGTATTTACCGTTAAAATTAGTAGCGTTAGCTATCTTGGGCACTAATTTCATATCCTTTTCCAACAAAGATCCAGGTAAATAATCTTTGATTTTAGTTGGTGGACGATACTTTGCTTTTAAAGAAACCTCTTTTGATTTTTCCCTTTCCAGTTTGCCCTGCCAGGCATTTTTACTACGTCGTGATAACTCTGGATCAATCTTTCCGTGCTTGTGGAGATAACGGTTAACTGTATTCTTAGAAGTCTTGATTTGATAGTCTCGGTCTAAAACTTTAGCCAACTTAATCTCGCCCCAGCCGTATTTATTCCTGACCTCTAAAATCTTACTTTCTGTTTCTCGGGTTATTCTTTTCCTGTCGGAAGTATTATGTGGCGCTTTTGATTCTGGCTCTAGACCTCTTGGATTCTTACCACTTTTTTCAAACTTAGACTTAAGCCTAGAAAGCCATTCCCGAGAAATACCAATTTTGTTGGCTGCTTGGCTGATATTGCCATTGCATTCATAATAGATGATATGCATCCAGACCAATCTTTTCTTTGCTGCCTTGGATAGATAGTAGTCGTAGGGATTTTCTGCTTGAGACCGCATAATTTGTATGGAATTAAGAGTAACTCCATACATTAGCTTATTTTTAGACATTTTGCACTCCCACTAGTGTGAAGTGTAACATGGGGGCGTGCATCGCCTTGACTATATTTTCCGCCTGTGTTAAGATGCCACCAACCCTGAAATGTTCAGCTGAGTTTGACAACCAAGCCTTTTCCCGCCCGGCAATTAATTTAGGGCATTAACCTTGTCCGACCCAGAGACAAGGAAAGGTGTTTAATTTTAGCTGATAGCTATTAGCTGGTAGCTTTTAGCAACATAGCGCGCAAAACACCTTTGGGCGCTTTAATTTATAATTAATTAAAAACTAACATCATGATAAATCATTACGAACTGCTTTACTTAGTGCCGGCGAATTACACCGAGGAAGAACTAACGCCCATCAGAGAAAAAGTCAAAAGCCTGATTAAAAAATTCACCGGAGAAATCACTTATGAGGAAAATTTTGGCAAGAAGAAACTAGCCTACCCGATCAAGGGCAATCATCAGGGCTACTATCTGCTTTATGAATTTGATTTGGCCGGCGAAAACCTCAAAGAACTTGATAAAATTCTGAAACTAACCGCGGAATTACTGCGGCACATTATTGTCAAAACCGTCAAAGGCAGAGTTAAAGCCCCTAACCTAATGAAAACCACTGAAACAAAGGTCGAGCCAACCAAAATGGTTGCTAGAAGCAAAGCACCGGAAAAAACACCGGCCAAGGAAGAAAAGGAAAAAATCAAGCTTGAGGATTTGGACAAAAAACTTGATGAAATTTTGGAAGGTGATATAATGTGAAAGCCTTATTCTTCGTCCCGAGCGGAGCGAGGGATCAGAATGATTTAGAACCATAACACCATTAGAATCAACGTAGCGCGATTCTAATTAATAACACCAAAAATATGAATCTAAATAAAGCCATGATTATTGGCAACTTGACTCGAGATCCGGAAACCCGGACAACGCCTTCGGGCCAGACCGTCACCAATTTTGGCGTCGCCACCAACTTCATTTGGACTGACGCCAGCGGCGAAAAACAAAAAAAAGTTGAATTCCATAACGTCGTTGCCTGGCGCAAGCTGGCGGAAATTTGCGCTCAGTATTTGCATAAGGGCAACAAAGTTTATATTGAAGGCCGCCTCCAAACCCGCGATTGGGAAGGTCAAGATGGTGTTAAGCGCTACCGCACTGAAATTATCGCCGAAAATATGATTATGCTTGATACCAAAGGCGCCGCCACCGGCCGAAGTGAAACCCCGCCGGCGCCGACCGACAATTACAGCCAACCAACCGGCCAGCCAGCTGAAGAAGAGATTCAAGTGGAAAATATTCCTTTCTAAATAAATCAAACGATTATAGGGACAAGGCATTGTCTTGTCCCTATAATTATTAAAATTATGGCAAAACCCAACAACGTCTTAGCCAGACCAAAAAATTGTCATTTTTGCGCCAACAATATCCAGGATCTTGACTATAAAGACATCCAGACCTTGCGCCGCTTTATTTCTTCCTATGCCAAAATTGTCCCGCGAAAAAGAAGCGGCGTTTGCGCTAAACATCAGCGCAAATTAGCCAACGCCATTAAGCGGGCCAGAACTATGGCTTTACTTCCTTTTACCACTAAATAAATATGACCGTACTGGGCAGTTTAAATGACATCAAACAAGGCTTAACCATAATCTACAACGGCGAGCCGTGCAAAGTGATTCAGGCGAAGTTTGTCCGGATGCAGCAGCGAAAACCGGTGATGCAGACTAAGCTGAAAAATTTAATCAACGGCAAAGTGATTGAATACAATTTTAAGCCGGGTGAAAAAGTTCAAACCGGCAGTCTGGACCGGAAAAAAGTAACTTTTTTATACACCGCCGGCAATGAGTCTTCGTTTATGGACGGGGAAACCTATGAACAGGTTTCCTTACCTAAGGATCAGCTTGGTGATTTGCTTAATTTCTTGAAAGACGGCAGTGAAGTTAATCTGTTATATTTTAACGATCAGCCCATTAACGTTGAATTATCGCCGAAAATGAATTTTAAAGTCACCAGCGCCCCGGCCGGCATTAAGGGCGACACCGCTCAAGGCAAGGTGACCAAAACCGCCGAAATTGAAACCGGCTTTCAAGTCCAGGTGCCGTTGTTTGTCAAAGAAGGCGACACCATTAAAATCAACACCGAGACCGGAGAATATGTGGAGCGGGTGAGTTAGCTATCAGCCAAGATAAAGCGGGTAAGTGAGTAAGCCAAGATAAAGCAGCAATCAACGTAGCGCCAACTAAAAAATAACCGAAATAGTATGGCGCAAATTAAAACTTTTAAAGAGCTGAGAGTTTGGGTAAAAGCTCATGAATTAGTGTTGGAAATCTATAAAATTACCAAAAACTTTCCGCCTGAAGAGAAATTCGGATTAATCAGTCAGATAAGGAGAGCGGCGATTTCCATCGCTTCTAATCTAGTTGAGGGCTTTAGAAGAAAATCCTTAAAAGATAGTCTCTATTTTTACAACATCGCTGAAGGATCATTAGAGGAATTAAAATACCAATTAATATTAAGCCGCGACCTAAAATTTATTACCGACGATGAGTTTAATAAGGTTAGTAATTTAGCAGATGAAGTTGGCGGGATGCTTTACTGTTGGATTCAATCTCAGAAGCAAAAACTGAACTAGCTTTATCTGGACTTTATCTCGGCTTACTAACTGAAAAACTATGGGACAAAATAGCGCTTTAAAAGCTCGCATCAAGCAGGCGAAAAAAAATACTAAAAAAGGCAGAGAATTGAGGGCAAAAACCAGAGACCTGAGAAAGAAAAAATAAGACTCTACTAAAAAAGCCGGGGCGACATGCGCCTCAGCTTTTTTTAATTTAACTTAATTCTATTTTTCTTTCTTGTCTGGATCAACACCGGCTTTGACTTTTTGCCAAACCTGTTTTTTAATTTCCGTGGTAATTTTTGAATTTTCTCGCAAGAACTGCTTGGCGTTTTCCCGACCGACACCAAGTTTAGTTTCAGCCAAAGAATAAGTGTTGCCTAATTTAGTCACCACCTCATATTCAACACCGGCATCTAAGATGTCGCCGCTAACCGAGATACCTTCGTTATACATGATGTCAAATTCGCAGGTCTGAAACGGCGGCGCCACCTTGTTTTTAACGATTTTAGCTTTGACGCGGTTACCGATTACTTTGTCGCCCTGCTTAATCTGAGCGGCCCGACGGACTTCAATTCTGACTGAAGAATAAAACTTTAAGGCCGTGCCGCCGGTAGTGGTTTCGGGGTTACCAAAGAAAATACCGATCCGCTGCCGCGTCTGATTAATGAAAACGACCATGGTATTACTTTTGGAGACAATGCCGGCTAATTTCCTTAACGCCTGACTCATCAACCGCGCCTGCAAACCCATGTGGGTGGCTCCCATTTCTCCCTCAATTTCCGCCTTGGGTGTCAAAGCAGCCACTGAATCAATCACAATCACATCAACGCCATTGGAACGAACCAAGGTTTCCACAATCTCCAAAGCCTGCTCGCCGGTATCAGGCTGGGAAATCAACAGATCTTTAATGTTAACCCCGATTTTTTTGGCGTAGTCAGGGTCTAAGGCATGTTCAGCATCAACAAAAGCAGCGATCCCGCCGTTTCTTTGGACTTCAGCCACGATGTGCTGGGCTAAAGTGGTTTTGCCCGATGCTTCTGGTCCAAAGATTTCAATAATCCGGCCCTTGGGCACGCCGCCGACGCCCAAAGCAATATCTAAAGACAGGCAGCCAGTTGAAACTGCCGCCACTTCCATTCTTTTGGCCTCACCTAATTTCATAATTGAGCCGTCGCCAAAACGCTGCTTGATCTGCTCAATTGCCTGTTGGGCCGCGGCTAAACGATCAATTCCCTTTGCGCCAGTTGATTGATCATCTTTTTTCACCATAAATGATTAATTTATAATTTATAATTAGTTTGAGTCCAGAATCTAACGCAACAGTTTTCACTTTTTATTAAAACATTATTGGGGTATTTCTTGGAAAATTATAATTGAAATTATGCTCAATAAAGCTAAAATTTTCAA
>Ga0209541_10017306_pt1 | contig 10563 bp, 9 predicted proteins | sample RifCSPlowO2_01_FD_184027 | JGI IMG/M metagenome (GOLD analysis project Ga0209541, IMG submission 184027) | Groundwater microbial communities from Rifle, Colorado - Rifle CSP2_plank lowO2_0.1 (SPAdes) (version 2) | ecosystem: Environmental > Aquatic > Deep subsurface > Groundwater | place: Rifle... | reverse complement strand
GGTGGGACTTCCGGAGGAACAACAGGGGGAGTGATAGTTGATTTTGATTTTGGCGATAATGGGTTTTTGAATTATTATTTTAGGTAAAGAGAGATACTATTACTTTGGGTAAATATTAACAGAAAGGCTTAAATATGAACTATAGCGCAGGACTTAAGTTTTCTACCAGTACTCTTAAGTCCCGCGAATATAGCGGCGGTCTTCTCTGGTCAATTACTTCCATCCGCCGCTATAAAATGAGGAAATTTATGAGTGAAAAAAATATTTTTCCTCTTGAAAAGATTTTGACAATGTCAGCCGGAAATTATGTGGCTAGTGTACAAAGGCATAATTCTGGTTTATTCTCATATGTACCAGTTGGAATACATGTTGTAGCTATTTAGGGTGAAGACATTCATAAAAAATTTGCTGAAAAAGTTCCAGAAAATGCAGAAGTAGTTGTTGATTATCGTTTTAGTAATTCCATTGCATATGAGATTAATAGTGGTTTTACTTCGCAAGCAATTGCAAGCGGTACAGCGTTAATTAGAATAAAATAAAATTATTTTTCTATCAGGGGCACAAATGAAAAGCCGTAAAATTCCTTTTTTATAGTGTCTTTGCCTTTCTTTTGAATCTGGTAAATTGTGTGCTGGACCGGGGCGGTAAGAATTCCATTATCTGAAAGCTGACTGAGCAATTGGCTTAATGATAGGAGATTTTCTGCTGAAGCGCTTACTAAAATCCTGTCAAATTGGGCTTCTTCCGGAAGGCCATTTGTGCCTGATTTGTTCAGAATTTTAATATTTTTATATTCCAAAAGGCGGTTTGAGGAAGCTTTTGCAAGAAGGCTGTTTATTTCAAGCCCGTAAATATCTGAGTTTTTCAGAATTTCAGCAAGAAGGGCAAGGACATAACCCGAGCCTGAACCAATTTCCAAAATTCGCGAGCTTTTATTTAATAAAGGCTTTAAATCCAATAAATTGAGCATGAATGCAATTGTGTAAGGCTGAGAAATTGTTTGCTCCTGGCCAATAGGGAGGGCATTGTCATCGTATGCAAATTCCTTAAAGGGGGATGGGATAAAATCCTCCCGTTTTACTTTATCAAATGCTTTTATGATAAAATCAGGAAACTTTTTTGACTTTAGACTATCAAGAAGCTCTTCTTTTTCCATGAAGATTTAAGGAATTTTAGAATAATAAGCTTTGCTAGCTCTAAAAGCAACAAAAATCCGCAAAGTTTATTAACTTAATATTGCAGAAAATTAATATCAAATTGGGTGCAAAATGGGAAAAGATATTATTGAGCTGAATGAACAGAGTTTTGAAGGTGCTATTGCGCATGGCAATTGGATTGTGGATATGTGGGCTTCGTGGTGCGGACCCTGCAAGATAATGGCTCCGCATTTTGAGGCTGCTGCAAAAGACATGAAAGGAGAAGTGCATTTTGCAAAAGTAAATATTGATGAGAATTATGAGCTTGCGCAAAGATTTGAGATTATGAGCATCCCGACTCTCCTGCTTTTTAAGAATGGAAAGGTGATACACTCGGAAGTCGGCGCCCTTAATAAAGAGCAGATTAAGGGAGTTATTGATGAGAATTTCTAATTTATAATGGAAATACTTGATGAAAAATTTCAGAGAAGAATCCAAAAGAGAGGCATAAATATTCTTGCCAAAAAACAAGGGATTTGAATTTACACCTGTTTTCTTTTCATATACTTCCGGAGAAATAGGGCTATATTTTGTGCAAAGCGGAGTAGTTATGAATCATGGAATAGATTACAGGCATTCTATTGAGATTATGCGGGAGCTGATTGTTGAATCAAAGAATGCCTCGGGATTTCATACGGGGGTAATTACGGGAGGTGAAACCCGAGATTGGATATTCTCTAATCCGACGGCAAACCTGATGAAACTGCCAAGCACTATGATTTATAAAGATGGAAGAATGGTTGGAGCTTCTTTAAGCGACAAGGCTACAACGCATGTAGCTGATATTTTAAATGAAGGGTCATCGCCTAAGAATTATTGGGTGCCAGCTATAAAAATGGCTGGAGGAAAGATAAAGGATATTTTCTTTTTTGTTGACAGAAAGGAAGGCGGTGGAAGTGTAATGGACGAATTAGGATTATCATATTATTCGGCAGTGCCTTTGGACAGTTATGCCTGGAGTTACCTATTAAAGATGAATGTTGTTGATAGGGAGATTTATGAATCACTGCGAGAACGCTCAGAAGATAAAAAAGCCTGGGCTTATAAGGTTTTAAGAAGCGAGGCTGGGCGAAACGAGCTTGGAAGATTAATTAAAGACCCTCTGACAAGGAAAAAAGGAATAAATATACTTGAGAAGGGATATCCGGAATTAAGAGAAGAGCTTATTGACAGGCTTAAAGGCATTAATCTTAAAATTTTAGACCTGAGATTTGAGAAGCTAAGTTTTAAATAACTCCATTTTCTACTTTAATAATGGCTCCGTAGCTCAGTCTGGATAGAGTACTGGCCTTTTACAGAAAAACAAGGTTTTTCTGTCCTTTCAAAAAGGACAGGCCTTTTTGAAGTAAGCCAGGTGTCGCGGGTTCAAATCCCGTCGGGGCCATTATTTAAGACCGCACGCTTTAGATAGTTCCTCTTCTGGCAGGAAACTATGAATAAAAAGATGGACATTCACTTTGAAGATGTGGGAAGAAGGAAGGAGTCCATCATAATGGAAATTGAAAAATTTGACAAGAAGTTTAATTATCAAAATCTTACCTTTACATTTAACATTCATATGAAAAATACCGAAAATCTTAGGGCTGTAAGCCCTAATACCATGGTATAAACACCATAATATAGAGTGTTACAAAATATGTATCACTTTAAGCTATAAGTGTTACAAAATATGTATCACTTTAGAAAGGTTTAAATATAAGTTCCTTCTTGAATTGGAATGAGAAGAGAAGATATATCTTTTGTGCTTTTTGCCCAGCAGAAAGACTTTGAGGAAGAAAAACCAATAATAAAAAGACAAATTGTTGGAAAAGCATTAGACCTGATAAAACTTAATTTACCCTTAATTATAACTGGTGTGAGAAGATGCGGAAAGTCATACCTTCTAAAAATAATAAAAGATGAATTAAAACTGAAAAATAAAGAATATCTTTATATCAACTTTAACGATGACCGATTTGCCAGTTTTACTATAGAAGACTTTCAGAAGATACTTGATTTTTTACATGAACAGAAATATAATGAAAAATGCTTCTTCTTCATAGATGAAATTCAAGAAGTAGATGGGTGGGAAAAGTGGATTGATAGAATAAAAGAAAATCACAAAATAATTATAACTGGCTCAAATTCAAAACTATTGAGCAGTGAGATTTCAACAATACTCACTGGAAGGTCTTTGAGTTTATGGCTCACTCCCTTAAGTTTTAAAGAATTTCTTGATGCTAAAAAGATAAGCCTTGAAGATTGGAAAATTGACTTGAAAAAACAAGCAGGAATTAGACCTGCATTTTTAGAATATCTGCAAGAGGGCGGCTTTCCAAAAAGAGTGCTAACTGGACAGAGAGTTATAATTAAAGAGCTTTATGAACAGATACTCTATAGAGATATAGCTGATAGATTTGGAAAAGGACAAACTAAAGCAATAAAAGAAATTTCAGTCAACCTTCTCTCTAATCCTTCAAGTTTAGTAAGCATAAGGCAAATGTCTTTTTTAACAAACATAAAAAATCTAGGAACAGTTAAGTCTATTCTTGATGCCTTTGAGAACGCCTTTTTATTCTTCTTTGTGAATAAATTTGACTTTTCAATAAAAAAGCAGATACAAAATCCCAGAAAAGTCTATTCAATCGATAACGGAATTCTTTCCAGTCTTGGATTTAGAATGTCAAGCGATAAAGGAAAATTACTTGAAAATTTGGTAGCTATAGAATTAAAGAGAAGAGAGAAAGAGATATTCTATTATTCAGATAAAAATGAATGCGATTTCATAATTAGAGAAAGCAATAAGATTGTTGAAGTAATTCAAGTATGCTATAATCTAACAGAAGAAAATAAGCAAAGAGAAACAAAAGGATTATTTGATGCAATGGAAAAGTTTAAATTAAGCAGGGGACTTATTCTTACACAGGAGCAGGAAGAGGAGATTATAATCAAGAAAAAGAAAATTAAGATTATCTCTGTCTGGAAATGGTTACTCTCAAATCAGGGAGAGAAGAAGGATTGAGATGATGCTGTTCTGACTAAATCCATTGGGAGTCATAATAATTTTTCCGCCGAAAAGACGACAGATAAATACTTTGAGGCAAGAAATATAAATCAAAAAATAGTAACCTCATTTTTTAGGCTATTACAAATAATGCATCTTTCTCCCATAATTTATTAACAGATCTGCTAGTTAAAAATTTTATTGTTTTTAAAGGCATCCCAGTTAAATTTAAAAATACTGCCAGCAGAGGCTTTTTATGGATAAAATAAAGCAAGATTTATGCAGGCAGGAAGGAGAGATAATTTTATTTGATAATTCCGCATTAAACAATCCAAGATATGGGGCACTTTGCCGGAGGCTTTATAATGGAAAAAGCGGGCTTAGGGATATTACTGAAGAGGAAATGAAGAATAGATTACATTCTCTGAATATTCTTAATGAATACATGGCAAAAACAAATTTCTGCGCACTTGAAAAGAGTGCTGTTGAAGTAAAAGCATTTCTGGATAGCCTTAATATCCAGATAGAGTACATAAGAAGAGAGATTAATCTTGAAATCAGGCACAAAAGAGAAGATATTTCCGAAGGCAGAGAGGTGATTGTCTGCCTTTTACAGGAATATTCTGACAGTGTATATTCTTTTTTAAGAAGCCTTGGGGGGATTGACCCGACGAGAAAATTTAATGAAAAGGAGAAGGATATTTATCTGAAGATGCTTTCTTTAACTGAGAGAGAAGAAAATCAGAGCAGAAGTCCTGATTGTTTTCCAAGAAAGAGAAAATTAGGAGATATACTGGGGACTGATAATAAAATTATAGCTTCGGCATTTACCATAGCTTATAGCTCTCCGGTAAATGTGCTAAGCATGGATGAAAGATTATGCGGTAAAATGCTAAGAGTATATGAATATATAGTTACGGGGGCAGGCACCAAGAATGGAATTTTGGAAATACCCAGAGAGACAATAAACTTTACAAGGCCATATTATTAGAGATTTTTTGGTCTATTGACTGAAAAAAGCAGAATTGCCTGTTTTTATCCTGTTTTCATGTTTTTAACTGAAAAATTGATTTTTAGAAAAGTTTAAAAAGCCAATTTTGCCATTCATATTAAGCCTGCGCAAATTTCACGGAGAGGCAGTAAATTATCCAAATTACCCATGCATATCCTACAGCCAAGACATACAAAACTGAAATCTGAAGAGGTCAAAGAAGTTCTTGAGAATTTTAATATTTCACTTACTCAGCTTCCAAAAATCAGGTCTGATGATCCCGGGATTCCTGAAGGATGCCAGAAGGGAGAGATAATCAAAATTGAGAGAAAAGAGGGCGACGAGTCATTATTTTATTACAGGGTGGTAGCATGATACAAAAACAGAGGAATATCCTGATAGAGAAATATCTTGAGCAGCACTCTCTTGTAGAATCAAATATCCTGTCTTTTAACGATTTTATACAGAATAAAATACAGCAGATTGCTCTTGAGATAAATGACAGCTTTACAGATGAGGAAGTTGAAATAAAAGTTGGAAAAATCAGGATTGAGAAGCCGAATATAATAGAGTCTGACGGGAGCAGCAGCATAGTGACCCCGGCTATTGCCAGGCTAAGAAACCTTACCTATTCTGCACCTGTATATGCAGAGCTTACGGTCAGATTTGCAGGGCAGACTGACAGCTCAGAGGTTGAAGTCGGAAGAATTCCCATTATGGTCAGAAGCTCTGTCTGCAACACCTACGGAATGGGAAGAGAGCAGTTAAGGGAAAATTATATGGACCCTCTTGATCCAGGCGGATATTTTATTGTAAATGGAAATGAGAGAATAATGGTCATGTCTGAAGATTTGGCTGCCAACCAGCCATTTATTGAGAATGGAAGGCAGGGGCTTACTCTTAGAATATTCTCACAGAGAGGCTCTTACAGAATCCCAACAACAATTTCTGAAACCAATGAAGGAATTTTGGAGCTGACATTCAGCAGGCTAAAGAACATCCCTGCTATTGTAGTGATGAAAGCACTTGGACTGACAAAAGAGGCGGAAATTGCAAAGGGAGTTGATCACGAAAATGACTGCTTAATAGTCAATTTATATGAATTTGCAAAACTTCAGAATCCGGAGGATGCAATGTCCTATATTGCTGAGAAATCAGGAATACAGGGCACAAAAAAAGAGATTCTTGACAGGATTAAGAAGAGACTTGATTCTTATTTACTGCCCCATATTGGCCTAAATAAGAACAGCAGGGCTGAGAAAGCGCAAACAATTGCACGCCTTATCAGATTATATTTGAAAGCAAAAGAAAATGAGAAGATCAGGACTGATAAGGACCATTATGCAAATAAAAGAATCAAGCTTTCGGGAGATTTGATGGCTGACTTGTTCAGGGTGAATCTTGGGATTCTTATCAGAGATATACAATATTCTCTTCAAAAGGTAGCCAAAAGAAAAAAATTCTATTCAATAAAGACAATCGCTAAATCAACACTTTTTACGCAGAGAATTGAAAGCGCCATTGCAACAGGAAGCTGGATAGGGGAGAGGTCCGGAGTGACACAAAATATGGACAAGACAAATTACCTTGCTATGCTTTCGCAATTGCAGAAAGTCTCCAGCATGCTTCCCGGAGAGCAGGAAAATTTCATGGCCAGAACTCTTCATCCTACCCATTACGGCAGGTTTTGCCCAACTGAAACCCCTGAAGGGACAGAAATCGGCCTTAAGAAAAACCTTGCGCTTTTGGCAAAGATATCTACCGTCTCCACTTTTGATGAGGAATCTATAATAAAACTTCTTAACCAGTCAGGGCTTAAAAAAGAAGGCAAGAATGATATATTCCTTAACGGCAGATTTATCGGATTTGCGGATGAGCCTCAGAATTTTGCAAATGAAGTAAGAAAGCTAAGAAGAGCAGGAAAACTGCCGAAAGAGCTTAGCGTAAGGTTTATTCCGGAAGTCAGCCAGATAGTAATGTCAAGTGAAGTTGGAAGAGTTTTGAGACCAATAATAGTTGCAGAGAATGGAGCGAGCAGACTTAAGGATGAGCATCTTCTTTTATTGGGCAATGGCAAAATCAAATGGGCAGACCTTGTAAGTGAAGGCATTATTGAATATATTGATGCTGCAGAAGAGGAAAATGCACTAATAGCTTCAAATCCTGAAAGTATAACAGCAGAAAACACACATGTTGAGATTCATCCAATAGACCTTTTTGGGCTGATAACGAGCCTTGTGCCATTTGGAAATCATGACCAATCTTCCAGGCTTAACAGAGGAAGCAAGACTCTTAAGCAAAGCCTTGGGATTTATGCGGCAAATTATCTTGTAAGGCTCGATACTGATGTGTCAATATTGCATTATCCGCAAAAGCCTCTTGTCAGAAGCTTTATTTATGATACACTTGAAGTATATCCTTCCGGGCAGAATATTGTTGTTGCTATACTTCCTTTCGAAGGATACAATATGGAAGATGCAGTTGTACTGAATAAAGCAAGTGTTGACAGAGGAATGGGAAGAAGCACATATTTCAGACCGTATTCTGTAACTGAATTGCAATATCCGGGAGGATTGTCAGATGAAATCACAATTCCGCAAAAGGATGTATCGGGCTACAGGACAGAAAACTCATACAGGTTTCTTGAGGATGATGGAATTGCATATCCTGAAGCGGCAATGAAAGAAGGAGAAGTTGCAATCGGCAAGATTACACCTCCTAAATTTCTAAGCGAGGCAAAAGACATAAGCATACAGGCAAAAAAAGAAGCAAGCTCTCCAATCAGGCAGGAAGAAGAAGGGATAGTGGATGCGGTTTTTGTAACAGTTGATGAAGAAGGGAATAAGATTGCGCATGTTAGAATGAGAGACTCAAGGCTGCCGGAGCCGGGAGACAAGTTCTCAACTCCACACGGGCAGAAAGGAGTTGTTGGATGGATAGCTGATGCAGAAGACATTCCATTCACATCAAATGGAATAAAGCCGGACTTAATGTTTAATCCTCATGGAATTCCAAGCCGTATGACTGTCGGATATTTAATTGAGCTTTTAGCCGGAAAAACAGGGGCAATCAGTGGAAAAATAATTGATGGGACTTCATTTACCGGGCAGTCGGTAAAAGAGCTTGAAGAGCAGTTAAAGACATTTGGGTTCAGGTTTGATGGAAAAGAGACAATGTATAACGGAATTACCGGAAAGAAAATGGAGGCGAAAATTTACATCGGAAATATGTATTACCTGAAGCTAAAATATATGGTTAAGAATAAGATGCATGCAAGAGCTTCCGGAAAAGTTACATTGCTTACGAGACAGCCAATCGAGGGAAGGGCAAGGGGAGGAGCCTTGAGGCTTGGAGAGATGGAGCAACAGGCACTTGTAGGCCATGGAGCATCATTGCTTCTGAAGGAGAGATATGATTCAGACAAGACAGTAGTTTATATTTGCAGGGATTGCGGAGCTATGACTTATGAGGATGTTATAAGAAATAAGATTCTCTGTTCACTTTGCGGAAGCAATGAGGCAGAGCCAGTTGAAATGTCGTATGCATTCAAGCTTTTAGTAGATGAGTTGCTTGGGCTTGGAATCCAGACAGACTTCGAATTAAAGAATAAATTTGAGCAATAAAATGAAAGGAATATATTTCAGGAAACAGGTAAAGGCGCTTAAGTTCAGCCTTCTTAGCCCGGAGAGGGTAAAGAAACTCAGCTCGGCTAAGATAGTTACGCCTGAATTGTATGATATAGATGGATTCCCTGTTGATGGAGGTCTTATGGACTTAAGGCTCGGAGCTATTGACCCTGGAGTAAGATGCAGGACATGCGGGAAGAGAGTTAAAGAGTGCCCAGGGCATCCCGGAAGCATTGAGCTTGCAAGACCCGTATTCCATATTAAATATGTGCCTTTGATAGAATTATGCATGAGAAGTTTCTGCCCTAAGTGCGGAAAATTGACTTTAAGTGACGAGAAGCAGAAAGAGCTTAATCCTGTCATGAGGGCAAAGAAAGCAAGGGATGCAAAGAAGTGCCCGCATTGCAGCGAGACTATTGAAAAAATAAAGCTTGAGAAGCCGACCACATTCATGCTTGGAAAGAAAAGGCTAAGCTCAATTGAGGTCAGAGAAAGGCTTGTTGCAATAAAAGATGAAGAGATGAAAAAGATAGGAATAAATCCTAAAACATGCAGACCTGAATGGGCTGTGTTATCCTTATTGCTTGTCCCAAGCGTTACAGTCAGACCATCAATAACCCTTGATTCAGGAGAAAGAAGTGAAGATGACTTGACACATAAGCTTTCTGATATCATAAGGTCCAACCAGAGGCTGTGGGAGAATCTTAATGCCGGAGCTCCTGAAGTTATCATAGAAGATTTATGGGACTTGCTGCAATACCATATAACCACCTTTTTTGACAATAATATAACAAGGATACCTCCAGCCAGGCATAGGTCTGGGCAGCCTCTTAAGACAATAACAGAGAGAATAAAAGGAAAAGAAGGAAGAATAAGGCAAAATCTTGCAGGAAAGAGGGTAAATTATTCAGGAAGAACGGTCGTATCGCCAGATCCATTCATTAAAATAAATGAAGTCGGGGTTCCTTATGAGATTGCAAAGGTCATAACTGTTGCGGAAACTGTCACGACAAAGAACATGGAAGCCATGAAAGAGCTGATAAGAAAAGGAGAGGAATATCCAGGGGCAAATTATGTTATAAGGCCTGATGGAAAGAAGAAGAGAATAACACCTGATTTAAAGGAAGAAATTTGCGCAGAAATCCAGCCAGGATACAAAATAGAGAGGCATTTAAGAGATGGGGACATTGTGCTGTTCAATAGGCACCCGAGCCTTCATAAGCAAAGCCTTATGGCTCATTATGTGAGAGTGCTTCCAAACAGGACATTCAGGCTTCATCCTGCAGCTGCATTCCCATATAACGCAGACTATGACGGAGATGAAATGAACATACATAGTCCGCAGACAGAGGAAGCTATTGCAGAAGCAAAAATACTTCTTGATGTAAACAAAAATATAATTTCATCAAAGAACAACACAAACCTTGTAGGAACCATTGCAGATTCAATCACTGGGGCTTATCTTCTTGGAAAGGAAAAGATAAAAAAAGAGGATGCTGATCAGCTTTTATTTGGAGCAGGAGTTATGAACAAAATAAGAACCAAGGAAATAGATGGCAGGGATGTTTTTGCGCAGATTCTGCCTGAAAAAGTCAAGATAAATGTGCCATCAGAAATCAACGCAAGCGCATCCTTTGGAAGCGAGGATGGGGAAATGGTTAAAATTATTGACAAGGAAGCAGGAAGGCAGGCAACTATTGATTCTCTAAGCAAAGCATTTATTCTTGGGCTGAGTTATCTGTCAAGGAAGGGATATACTCTTTCTGC
>Ga0209541_10017305_pt1 | contig 10563 bp, 10 predicted proteins | sample RifCSPlowO2_01_FD_184027 | JGI IMG/M metagenome (GOLD analysis project Ga0209541, IMG submission 184027) | Groundwater microbial communities from Rifle, Colorado - Rifle CSP2_plank lowO2_0.1 (SPAdes) (version 2) | ecosystem: Environmental > Aquatic > Deep subsurface > Groundwater | place... | reverse complement strand
ATATAGCGTAAAAGGTAAAACGCAAAACGCCGTTGAGGTGTATGAAAAATTAAAAAATGAAGTTTTCTCTGAATATGAAGTCGGACTTTTGCACGGAAAGATGAGCTCGAAGGAAAAAGAGAAGGTAATGAGAGAATTCAAAAAAGGGAAAATAAAAGTATTGGTCTCGACGATAGTTATAGAGGCGGGTATCGATATCCCGAATGCTTCAGTGATGCTGGTAGAAGACGCCGAACGGTTCGGATTGTCGCAGCTGCATCAATTGCGAGGCAGGATCGGACGGGGCGGCTACGAGTCATATTGCATTTTGCTCGCGAATCCTAAGACTGACGCCGCGATAGAACGGTTGAAGGCGATAGAAGGAACGCTCGACGGGTTTCAGATCGCGGAAATTGATATGGATATCCGCGGGCCGGGCGAACTATTCGGGATGCGGCAGCACGGCCTTCCTGAGATAAGATTCGGCAACATAGCTAAAGATTTCGGCATAATGGAATCGGCAAGGAAGGAGGCGTTCGCGCTCATAGAAAAAGATCCCGAATTAGTTGAAGAGCATCATCGATTGCTAAGAGAGAGTTTATTTGAGAGATTCAGGGGAAAACTGGAATTGATAAGGGTGGGATAGATGCGAATTATTGGAGGGGAATATAAGAGCAGGCTTATCGCGATGCCGAAAGGCATAGAGATACGGCCGACGCAGGACAAGGTCAGGGAAGCCATATTCAATATCCTGGGCGATGTCAGCGGAAAGAACGCGCTGGAACTTTTCGCTGGCAGCGGCGCGTTCGGAATAGAAGCCATTTCGCGCGGAGCCAAGTGCGTTACTTTTGTCGATAATAACTTTCGCTGTACCAAGGCCATTAAAGCTAATCTGGGATCGCTGGATGTCAATGCCTCTAAATATAATATTATAAGGGCAAATGCCTTAAGCGCCCTGCCGCGCATGGCAAAACAGAAAGAAAGGTTCGATATTATATTTCTGGATCCGCCTTATTATAAGGGGATGGGTAAAATTTGCTTGATAAATATAGGCTCTTATGATATAGTATCGCCCGTTGGGTTAGTTCTTGTAGAGCACTTTAAAAAAGATGCGCTCGACGCGGAGCTTGAGCGCTTTCTTTTTCTGGACGAACGAAGATACGGAGACACCGTAATAACAATTTTAAGAAAAGTGAGTCAGGCATATGAAAAAATCTAATATAGCGGTATATCCGGGCACATTTGACCCTGTAACATACGGGCATATAGATATAATAAGAAGGGCCGCCAGGATATTCGATAAGGTTATCATCGCGGTGGCCCACAATGATGAGAAGAGCCCCCTCTTCAGCGTGGGAGAGAGGGTTTCCATGCTTAAGGACTCGATAAGGGGATTAAAGAACGTCATCATTGACGATTTCGACGGCTTAGTAGTGGATTATGTGAAAGGCAAGGGCGCCAGCGTCATGATACGCGGCTTACGGATGATATCAGATTTCGAACATGAGTTTCAAATGGCGCTCACCAACAGGAAATTGTCTGAGAAGATCGAGACTATATTCATGATGCCGAACGAATCTTATTCATACATCTCGAGCAAGCTGATAAAGGAAGCGGCCTCTCTCGGCGCGGACGTTAAAAATTTCATTCCAAAAAAAGTTCAAATTTTATTGAAGAAAAAGTTACGAAAATAACGCGGGATTAATGTGGGTATACTTGAAAAGATAAGAGATAGGGCTTCAAAAAATTTAAAAAGAATCGTGCTTCCCGAGAGCAATGACGAGAGGCCGATGGAAGCCGCTCGGTTGATTCTGGATAATAAGATTTCAAAATTAATCGTGATAGGCGATGATTCTGTCAGAAAGAAGATCAAATCTAAAAATACCTCGCTCCTTGAAGTGATCGATCCCAAGAATTATAAAGATATAGAAAGAATAGCCGCGGAATATTATGAACTGCGCAAACTTAAAGGGATGACGCTTGAAGAGGCTCACAAAACGGTGCTGACGGACTATCTAACTTTCGGGGCAATGCTCGTGAAAGAGGAAATTGCCGACGGTTTCGTCGCCGGCGCGAGCCACACTACGCCGAGTGTTATACGCGTAGCTTTACGCTGTCTCGCCGTAGATAGGGAGATCGGCGTTGTTTCGGGCGCGTTTTTAATGGAGGTGCCGAATTGTCCTTACGGCGAAAATGGCGTATTCATATTTGCGGACTGCGGCGTTAATCCGCAGCCGAACTCCCGTCAGCTCGCGGGCATAGCGGTATCTTCAGCGGCGCTTTTTCAGAAATTAGTCGGGAAGCGCCCGGCTGTGGCTTTTTTAAGTTATTCGAGTAAGGGAAGCGCTGAAGGCGAGCTCGTTGATAAGATAAGAGAAGCCGTAACCATGGCAAAAGAGATCGCGCCGGAGATGCTTATAGACGGAGAATTTCAGGCAGACAGCGCGATAGTGCCGGAAGTCGCTAAGATCAAGTGCGGCGATAATCCTGTAGCCGGCAGGGCCAATGTATTGATATTCCCGAATCTTGATTCAGGAAACATTTCATATAAATTGACGCAGAGGCTTGCCAACGCCAGGGCGATAGGCCCGCTCCTCCAAGGGTTCAGGAAGCCGGCGAGCGACCTGTCGAGAGGATGCAGCGCGGAGGATATTGTCGACGCGGTGGCGGTAACCGCGGTAATGGCTTAAAGGCGTTAATAAGATGAGCGCAATGTTTATATTGGTGATAAACTGCGGAAGTTCTTCCGCGAAATATCAATTATTTGATATAAAAAAATGCCATTCTTTGGAAAAAGGATTGATCGAGCGCATAGGCCGGGCCGGCCACTGCAAAAATCATTACGATGCCATTGGATTAATAATAAGCAGATTAACCGATAAGAAAGCAGGCGTCATAAGGTCGAAGAGTGAAATAGGCGGGATCGGCCATCGAGTTGTTCACGGCGGCGAGGAGTTTAAAACATCTACGCTGATCACAGGGAAGGTTATTGCCTCGATAGAAAAGTACAGCGAGCTGGCGCCGCTGCACAACCCGCCATCTCTTTCAGGAATAAAAGCGTGCCTTGCTGTATTAAAAGGCGTCCCGCAGGCAGCGGTCTTCGATACGTCGTTTCATCAAACGATGCCTGAAAAGGCTTTTCTATACGGCCTTCCTTACAAGTACTACGAAAAATATGGTATACGAAAATACGGTTTTCACGGGACGAGCCACAGGTTCGTTGCGCAAGCCGCCGCGGGAATGTTAAACAAGCCGCTTGGCCGGTTAAAATTAATTACTTGCCACTTAGGCAACGGCTGCAGCATGACGGCTGTGGACAAAGGCAAGTCTATAGATACGTCGATGGGGTTTACGCCTCTGGAAGGCCTTTTGATGGGAACGCGTTCCGGCGATATCGACCCTGCAGTCGTATTTTATCTGATGGAAAAAGAAAATTTATCGCCCGCCCGCATCAGCGATATCCTGAACAAAGAAAGCGGCCTTTTGGGCATCTCCGGCGTTAGCAATGATATGAGAGACTTGTTAAAAAGAGCTATGGGACGGGGTCCGGGGTCCGGGAGAGCGAAGCTATCGCTCGATATCTTCATTTATAGGATTGAAAAATACATCGGCGCGTATCAGGCGGCGATGAGAGGGCTTGACGCTGTAATATTTACCGCAGGGATAGGCGAACACAATCCGTGGCTCGTTAAACGGATTAAGAAAGACCTGAATGATGTTGTTAATAAAAAGGTTAAGTTTCTTGTGGTGCCTACCAACGAAGAATTGTTGATCGCAAGAGATACTTACGAGATAATCAAGAAAGGGTGAGATATGGCTTTACCAAAGAGGAAGCATTCTAAGTCGAGACGCGATAAGAGAAGATCCATGAACAGCAAGCTGTTCGCGGCGAATTTATCCGTATGTTCTCAGTGTAAGAAACCGACGCTTCCGCATAGGGTATGTCCGCATTGCGGATACTATAAAGGGAAGCCGGTGGTTATTATTAAGGTAAAAGAAAAGAAAAAGAAATAGTCTAAAGAGTCTTGTCCGCAAGGTAATACAAGGCGAGGAGGCGCTTAAGTGAAGATCGTATTGGATGCGATGGGCAGCGACAATGCCCCCACGGTTGAGGTTGAAGGCGCAATACAGGCGGCGCAAGAGTTCGGCCATGACCTTATCCTCGTAGGAGATGAGGCGCGCATAATAAGAGAGCTCGGAAAGCACCGTTTCTCGTCGGAAAGAATAACGGTAAAGCACGCGTCGGAGGTCATTGATATGCATGACCCCGCCGCTATATCAGTAAGACGCAAGAGAGATTCCTCTATTGTCGTCGGCATGGATTTATTGAAGAAGAATCAGGCGGACGCATTCATCAGCGCCGGAAACACGGGCGCCGTAGTCTGCGCCGCAACTTTATCTTTACGATTACTGCCAGGGATCGAGCGGCCGGGCATAGCTATAGTTATACCTACGTTAAAAGGCGTGTCGGTTATAATAGATGTCGGGGCGAATATAACGCCTAAGCCTATTCATCTTTTACAGTATGGCATAATGGCGGATGCCTTTTCGCGGTACATTTTAGGTAAATCAAATCCGACGGTAGGGCTGTTGAATGTCGGCGAAGAGGAATCCAAGGGAACCGAATTCATCAAAGAGGCGCACACGCTCCTGAGTGAATCGAAGCTTAACTTCGAGGGTAATATAGAAGGCCGCGACGTTTACGCGGGGAAGGTCGATATTATATTGTGCGATGGATTCGTCGGAAATGTCATATTGAAAATTTCGGAAAGCGTCGCTGATACCATAATGCAGTCACTGATGCAGGAGATAAAGGCTGATTTTCTGGCGACGATAGGCGCTGTGTTGTCGAGCTCGGCATTTCATGAGTTGAAGAGAAAAATGGATTATTCGGAGCGCGGCGGCGCGCCGCTGCTCGGCGTTGACGGCAGGTGCATAATAAGCCACGGCTCATCTTCGGCGAAGGCGATAAAGAACGCGATAAGGACAGCATCGGAATTTGTGAAGCAGGATGTCAATAAACATATAGTAGAAGAACTGGAGAGTTATTGATCTTATGTGTGAATCTAAAAAAGCAGGAATCATAGGCCTGGGGATGTATCTACCGGACAACGTATTGACCAATAAGGAACTCGAGAAGATGGTAGATACGACAGACGAGTGGATATTTACCCGCACCGGAATTAAAGAAAGACGAATAGCGCGTAACGATGAAGCGACGAGCGATATGGCTGTTAACGCGGCAAGAGAAGCCTTAAAGGACGCTTACCTCAAACCCGAAGACATAGATCTGATCATCGTCGCTACAATAACGCCTGACATGTTCTTCCCCGCGACAGCGTGCCTCGTGCAGGAAAAGCTCGGCGCCAGGCTTGTGCCGGCATTTGATATCAGCGTAGCATGCTCTGGTTTCATATACGGCCTTGCCATAGCGAGCCAATTCATAAGTTCAGGGACTTATAAGCATGCGCTGGTGGTAGCGGCGGAAAAATTATCCGCGATAACTGACTGGAGCGATCGTTCTACATGCGTCTTATTCGGAGACGGCGCAGGCGCCGCAGTGTTAGGGCCGGTAGATGAGGGCGGCATACTTTCGACGCATTTGGGGGCAGACGGCGGGAAGGGGGATTTAATCAAACTTCCGGCAGGCGGTTCGAGGATTCCCGCGACAAAAGAAACTATCGAGGGAAGATTGCACTTCATAAAGATGAACGGTTCCGAATTATTTAAACATGCGGTTAAGATCATGGCAGACGCCGCCTTGGGCGCCACTCAACCTTTGGGATTGAAAGCCGAAGACATTAAATTAGTTATACCGCATCAGGCGAATATAAGGATATTGAATGCCGCCGCAAAAAGGATGGGCTTAAAACAGAATCAGATATACCTTAATTTAGAGCGATACGGCAACATGTCAGCAGCCTCGAGCGCGGTAGCCTTGGTCGAAGCAGTCAAAAAAGGTTTGATCAAAAAAGGCGACAAAATAGTCCTGGACGCGTTCGGCGGCGGCCTTACATGGGGAGCGATGGTAATAGAATGGTCGAAGTAGCCTATATATTCCCGGGGCAGGGCGCTCAAGCCGTCGGGATGGGAAAAGATAGCTACGATAATTTTCCCGCGGCAAAAGAGGTTTTCGATAAGGCAAATTCTGTTTTAAAGATAGATATCAAGAAGCTCTGTTTCGAAGGCCCGCAGGAAGAACTCTCGACAACCGCAAATAGCCAGCCCGCGATCCTCACGGCCAGCATAGCGGCTTTAAGAGTTTATGAATCATCGGCATTTGCGGGTCAATTCACGCCAAGATTTAGCCTGGGTTTAAGCCTCGGCGAATATACATCGCTCGTCGCCGCCGAAAGCATTTCTTTTGAAGACGCGCTTACTCTCGTAAGAAAGCGCGGCGAATTAATGGAAGAGGCGTCGAGAAAGAATCCCGGGAAGATGGCGTGCATACTGGGGATGGATATTAATGCCGTTGAGGATCTGTGCAAGGGTATTGGCTGCGAGATCGCGAACCTTAACTGTCCCGGCCAGGTCGTTGTTTCCGGCAAGACTAATAATATAGAGCTGCTTGCGGGCCTCGCCAAAAATAAAGGGGCAAAAAGAGTTTTGATGCTCGATGTCAGCGGGCCATTTCACTCATCCTTGATGACGCCGGCGCGCGATAAATTGAAAGATTATATCGATAAAATCCAGTTCCTTCCTCCGAAACTAAATTTTATCAGTAATGTAGACGCTCTCGGCCAAACAGATCCCGCCAAGATAAAAGCAAACCTTATCGCGCAGATTAATTCGAAGACACTTTGGGAAGAGTCCGTCAAGTTAGTCGCCCGGTCCGGGATAAAGGTATTTTTGGAGATAGGGCCGGGTCAGGTGCTAAAAGGATTGCTAAAGAAGATAGACCCGAAACTCGAAGTGAAAAATTTTGCATGAAGATATTTTCACTCAAGTTTCTGCTCTTGCTGCTTCTCGCCGCCGTCATTGTCCTGTTTGTAGCTGTAATCCGCCCTAATTTCGGCGTCTTTCCGCAAAAAATGTCCGGATCCTTCGAATATATAAGGAAGGGCGAATATCTTTTCGGGAAGAATAAATATGCAAAGGCCGTTAAGTATTTCGAAAAGGCGTATGACTCATCCCCGGAGAATGAAACGATCAAATCATATCTGGTATATGCGTATTCTACCTATAGTAAAGCGCTGGCAGGAAGCGATAAATACGACGAGGCGATAGATTATCTCATCAAATCATACAATATAACGCCGAACACCAGCGCTACGCAAAACCTGGCCATGATGTATTCCCAAAAAGCCCTATATGAAGCGCAAAAAGGCTATTTGTCCAAGGCCGGGGATTTATACGCGAAGATGCGCGAATTGGCTCGCGGATCAGGAATTGTCAGCCAGAATCTCGGCGTCTTATTATACAACGACGGAGTAAGTGAATATAAATTCGGCAGGGAAGACATGGCTATTTTATGCCTGAAGGAATCATCGCTTGTAAGTAAAGAAGGCCGGACATTCGAACTGTTGGGTGATATGTATTATAAGCGCGCTGAATTTAAGATGGCGCGTTTTTACTGGCACAGGGCAAAAATGCTTAATCCGGATAACGCGGAATTAGCCGTAAGATTAAAAAAGATAGGCAAGGAGATGGCTCTCGCCGCGAAGGAAGGCCAGGATAGGCTTCCGCATTTCGAGATCAGGTATAAAAAGAATCTGCCGATAGATAAACAGTTGACAGCTGGAATACTCGAAAGGGCTTATGCGGATGTAGGCGGTGACCTGGCGTATTTTCCCAAAGCGAGGACAAAAGTATTTTTTTATTCAAAAGAAGATTTTCGGAATGTATTTAATATGCCGCATATTGTAAACGCATTTTACGACGGGAGTATAAAGATACCCGCGCCTGATACCCGCCTGGATACCGAAAAATTCAGGCGTTACATATATCACGAATACACGCATGCCTTAATCTCAGCTAAGACAAATAATAATTGTCCGATCTGGCTTAACGAGGGGATAGCGCTTTGGGAGGAATACAGGGGACAACGTCAGACGATCGAAAGTTTTTTGACAAAGATTAACCCCGCGCCGGATATATCCATACGCTTCTTAGACGAGACTTTTAAAACAAGCGAAGCCGCTAAGGACACGGCGTTATGTTATCTGTTATCGTACACGCTTGTGAATTATATTTTAGATAAATGGGGAGCGGCGGGCTTGCAGGGTATATTGAAAAGACTCGCCGGCTCGCAGCACATAGCAAATGCTATCGACGATGAATTTTTATTGTCGGAGAAAGAATTTGAAAGAAGATGGCGGGATTACGTTTTAACAAGCTACTGGAAGAATAAACCATAAAGAGATTGCTGAAAAGGTCGCCCTTCGCGTCATTGCGAGCGAGCCTTTAGGCGAGCGAAGCAATCTCAAAAAATAGCCTGCCTGCCGGCAGGCAGGCTTCGTCCTGCTTCGCCTTCGGCTCGCAGTCCTCGCAATGACAGTTTTTCAGCAATCTCGTAAATAATGCTTGATAGCAAAAGAAATTATATTCGGTTACCTGTATTAGATCCTTCCCCCGCCGGGCGCACTGAAGTGCTTGGCGGGGTCAGGATCAAGAAAAATATGCCCGCAGGGCAGCAGGGCAGATTTTTCTTGACAACTTCCGCGGATTTTGTATAATACTGACTTGTTAGCACTCGATTTCGGTGAGTGCTAAATATAATCGTAAGTTATAAACCGGGGCGTTTATAGCGTCAAACAAAGGAGGGATGCAGTATGAAGATTCAACCATTGGCTGACAGGATCATGGTAGAGGTCTTAGATGCCAAAGAAGTGACAAAGGGAGGGATAGTTCTTCCCGACACGGCTAAAGAAAAGCCGCAGGAGGCTAAGGTCGTGGCGGTAGGAAAAGGAAAGATTTCGGATGAGGGAAAGGCAATACCGCCGGAAGTAAAAGTCGGAGATAAAATTCTCTTCGGAAAATATTCCGGGACAGAGATAACGATTGACGAAAACGAATATCTAATACTTAAAGAAGAAGATATTTTGGCGGTTATAAAATAGCGTTATAGGGTAGACTAAGCGCTAAAAATAGCATAACAAGGAGAGGAAAATGGCAAAGCAACTATTATACAGCGAGGAGGCGCGTAGAGCCGTCCTTAGAGGCGTTGAACAGCTCACCAGGGCAGTTAAGGTAACGCTAGGTCCTAAGGGCAGGAACGTGGTCCTCGACAAAAAGTTTGGAGCGCCGACTATCACTAAGGACGGTGTTACCGTAGCGAAAGAGATTGAGTTAAAGGACCCTTATGAGAACATGGGCGCGGAGCTCGTAAAAGAAGTGGCGTCAAAGACCTCTGATACGGCCGGTGACGGCACAACGACAGCGACTCTCTTGGCAGAAGTGATCTTTAGAGAGGGTATGAAGAACGTCACCGCGGGCGCGAACCCGATGGCGCTAAAGAGAGGCATAGAGAAGGCAGTTGAGAGAGTTGTGGAAGAGTTGAAGAGGCTCGCAAAGCCCATCAATGTAAAGGATAAGAAAGAAGTTTCGCAGGTCGCGTCAATAGCGGCAAATAGCGATCATGAGATCGGTGATTTAATCGCCGAAGCCATGACCAAGGTCGGAAAAGACGGCGTTATAACGGTTGAGGAAGGCAAGGCATCCAAGACGGAGCTGGAACTCGTTGAAGGCATGGAGTTCGATCAGGGATATCTCTCGCCATATTTCGTTAGTGACGCTGAAAAGATGGAATGCGTCCTTGACGACCCTTATATTTTAATTCATGAGAAGAAGATATCCGCGATGAAGGATATACTTCCCATGTTGGAGAAGGTGGCGAGAGCAGGGAAGCCTTTAGTAATCATTTCTGAAGAGACTGAAGGCGAAGTGCTGGCAACATTAGTAGTAAATAAGATCCGAGGAACGCTTCAATGCGCCGCGGTAAAAGCCCCCGGTTACGGCGACAGGCGTAAAGCCATGTTAGAGGATATCGCGGTTCTGACCGGTGGAAACGCTATAACTGAGGACCTCGGTATAAAGTTAGAGAACGTGAAGTTAGAAGATCTCGGCCGCGCAAAGAGGGTCAGGATCGACAAGGATAACACGACTATAGTTGAGGGTGCGGGGAAGACCGCGGATATTCAGGCAAGGATTGCGCAGATCAAAAAGCAGATTGAAGGCACAGATTCCGATTACGACAAAGAGAAGCTGCAGGAGAGGCTCGCGAAACTAGCCGGCGGTGTGGCTGTTATTAATGTCGGCGCCGCAACCGAGACCGAGATGAAAGAGAAGAAGGCTCGTGTTGAAGACGCGCTGCATGCTACGAGGGCGGCCGTTGAGGAAGGAATCGTTCCGGGCGGCGGAGTTGCTTTATTGAGATGCGTAGACGCTCTTGACAAGTTGAAACTCTCCGGGGACGAGCAGATCGGAGCGGATATAATAAAGAGAGCCATGGAAGAACCGATAAGGACGATAGCGAATAATGCCGGCCTTGAAGGTTCTGTGGTCGTTAATAAGGTAAAAGATATGAAAACGAACGAAGGATATGATGCCGATAAGAACATATACTGCGATATGATTCAGGCAGGC
>Ga0209541_10017304_pt1 | contig 10563 bp, 13 predicted proteins | sample RifCSPlowO2_01_FD_184027 | JGI IMG/M metagenome (GOLD analysis project Ga0209541, IMG submission 184027) | Groundwater microbial communities from Rifle, Colorado - Rifle CSP2_plank lowO2_0.1 (SPAdes) (version 2) | ecosystem: Environmental > Aquatic > Deep subsurface > Groundwater | place... | reverse complement strand
AAGAAATCCGTGAAAGACCTGTTCCCTCATTTTGGCGAGCCGCCCAGACAGATACTTCAAGAAATGTTGCATAAAAGACACGTTGAGAAGATAATGAAAGAGTACACAAGAATAATGACGAGCGATAATTATGTCATGAAGGTGAAGCCTGTAAAGGGCGCAAAACAGGCCATTGTAAATCTCAAAAAAAGGTACAAGGTCTCTGTGGCCAGTGGCGCAATACGGCCGTCGTTGCTGAAGGTGATGAAGCACACAGGCGTGAAAAAATACTTTCCTGTAATCCTGAGCGCCAATGATGTAAGACACGGGAAACCGCATCCGGAAATATTGCTGAAGGCAATGAAAAAGTTGAAAGTGAAGAGAAGGGAAGCAGTTTATGTCTGCGACGCGCCTAGCGATGTCATTGCAGCCCGGAGAGCGGGGGTAAAGAGCATCGTTGTTCTCACGGGGGTTCTGGACAGGAAAACGGCGGAAAAAATGAAAGCGGATTATGTAATTCCTGACATTACGAAACTTGGCCCTTTGTTAAAGGACCTGAACCGCCGGCTGCAATTTGCATCCTCTTAAAGTTAGCGGTGCGCAAGAAACGCCGTTATTCTTATAAGGGTGAGCGGATAGTCAATAGAAACCGATTGGAATGACACACGGCCTTAATCCACAATGCGAAATAGTAGGAACGTCCGTACAAATAGAAGGCGTGCGGCAGAAAATAAAGAAATTTGCGGCTTATGATTATCCTGTCCTCATAACAGGCGAAACAGGCACCGGAAAAGAGCTTGTGGCACGCCAGCTTCACCGCAATTCAGGGCGCAGTTCCGCCTTATTCTATCCGCTGGATTGCGCAAGCATACCGCGCGAGCTTGCAGAGTCAATTCTTTTCGGGCATGAAAAGGGCTCGTTCACGGGGGCGTATCGCCGCAACACAGGCGTTCTAAAAAGCGCAGACGGAGCCACCCTCTTTCTTGATGAAATAGGCGAGCTTCCGATGGATGTGCAGCCAAAATTTCTCAGGGCGCTTGAAACAGGCGAATTCCTGCCCGTTGGCGGCACCAAGCAGTCTGATACCGATGTAAGGATAATATCCGCCACCAGCAGGGACCTTTCTGACAAAGGCGGATTCAGGCAGGAACTTTACCAGAGGCTGTGCGCACTGGAGATCTGCATGCCGCCACTCCGCGAGCGCAGGGAAGATATAGAAACAATTGCGCGGTTTTATATGGACCGGCTGTGCAGACAGAACAATGCCAGAAAAACATTGACGCCGGAAGCGGTGTCTGCGCTGCTGGAATATGATTTTCCGGGGAACGTGAGGGAACTCTACAATATCCTGCTGCACAGTTTCGTGATGTCCGAAGGCGATGAAATCGGGCCCGGCATACTGCGCGGAAAAACGGGCAAATACCAGAAAGGCGAAGAACAGCCGGCAGCCGTGAACGCGCAACCCGGCGATTACGCATCCGCGATGCGGGCATTCGGCGGACAGCTTATAGCTGAGGCGCTTAGAGCAAGCAGAGGGAACATGACTGCCGCCGCACGCGACCTCCGGTTAAGCGACAGTCAACTAAGACACAATATTCAAAAATTAGGTTATCCGTCTCCCAGAGACTTCTGCAATGCATATGGGATAGAAATATCCCGAAGCAAACTGCCGGAGGAAGCATGGCTGGCTGAGGCACTTAAAGCGGCTGATGGAAATATTACTTACGCTGCAGTAAAACTTGGTATAACCCGTCCTTGCATATATTCCAGAATCAAGTCGCTTGGCTACAAGACAACAGAAGAATTTTATGCGGCCCATGGAATACATTACCAAGGTTCTGGAAAGCGCCGGCCTCTCGCCTGATTTGTTTGCAAATTTCTATTAAAAGCTTCCAGCAGACATTAGCCCTTACATGGCTAAAAAAAAGAGGAAGGCAAAGCCGGCATTGAATGACGTGCTGATAATTGCAAAGCAGAACAAGGCCGGCATACGAATGGCCAGAAAGCTGGAAAGAATGCTGAAGCCGCACGTGCAGTCAATACATTTTGACAGGTCAACTGCTCTTCGCTTAAGGCAGCGCGGCTTGTCCGTAAGGAAGTTTGACGGCGACCTTGTAATAACTGTTGGCGGGGACGGCACATTGCTCTGGACAGCGCATCAGACACACCTGCCTATTCTGCCGGTCAAGATAGAAGGCCACGGATTCCTCTGCACATGCACTTTCAAAGAACTGACAGAAAACCTGCAGCGCTTGCTCAGGGGAGATTATCAGATAGTCGAGAAGATGCGGCTGCAGTGCTACAAAGAAACCAGAAGCATCTTCCACAAAATACTGCACAAGCCTTATCCCCCTGCTTTTAACGAGATAGTCTTCGGGAGGAAGAGGCCGTCAAAAATACTGAAAATGGAATTCAATATAGACGGCACAATAATGGAGTTTTCAGGCGACGGGTTGCTGGTTTCCACGCCTACGGGCTCTACAGCTTACAATGCGTCGGTAGGCGGGCCTATAATCGATCCCGATATAGATGCGATGAGCATTGTGGCCCTGAACCCTTTCTTCTCAAGAATCAAGCCAAAGGTTGTGCCTTCAAGCAAGAAGATAGAAGTGCTTGTTCGTGAAGGCGAGTGCGCCCTCATAATAGACGGCCACGGGGGCGATTATGTCAGGGAGAACACGAAATTCATTATAGAGAAAGGCCCGCCGCTCAGGATCGTGCATCTCATTAATAAGAACTTTTACGAAAAATACAGGAACGAATTCTTGCGATGAGATATTTAGCCTATAAATGCTCTGCGCATATGATTATTAGAAATACTTGCTTGTTGGTGAAACTGATAATCGGGAGGCCATCAGTTCAAATCTGATCCAGCCCATAGGAGATTGAAGTTTCTTCGAAACTTCGGTCTGTCCGGGCTGGTAGCTTAGCCTGGTTGGAGCACCCGAATGAGCAAGAAAACGTGCAAGACAAATCCGGGAAACATGCAATGCAACTCTAAATGCAGCAAGAGAAAAAGAAAACACGCAGCCTGTCTCAGAACTGCGAGTGGGTATGGGACCACAAGCCGCGCACAAGGCCCTCTGATTGGCCCCTGTATTTGGATGACTCCATTATCCTGTCAAGCTCGCCTTTGTCAAGCCACACGCCGTGTTCGTGACATATGTCAACCCAGACTTCCTCTATCTTCTCGTGCTTCAAGCGCGATTTGCAAACAGGGCATTCCATGAGACACCATTTTCATGACAGCTTTTTAAGTCTTTACTCGGTAGGCTGTATATTGGAATTTCACAGGTGACGGAAAACTTCTTCCGTTACATGATAAAATGCTTCGTGACTTTGGAATAGAAGTGGAGTAGTATCAGTACAGATGCATTACTTGGGCATTACAGGTTCAGCTTTTAATTCTTTTTCCCTGTAAGATGATAAAGGTGTATTTACTTGGCAAGAGTAACAGGTCTTTTATCAGCGCTGATAGCGCTCATGGTTTTAGCCGGCACTGTTAGCGCCCAGATTGTTCTTATTTCAATACAGGACGCAACCTCGCCTGAGACTACATTAACGGCATCACAGATTTCCGGCAACGCGCCGATGACAGTCATATTTACAGCGCTGTGCAAGGACGATATTGAAATCGCTTCATGCATAATCAGCTTCGGCGACGGCGCGAACCAGATTCTCCAGAGGATACAGCTGCCTCAGACAATAACCCACACTTATTCCGTGACAGGCAACTTTGTTGTCACGCTTACAGCAACCGACAGGTTCGGCAACAGCGACCAGACGCCTGCCTTGATAACAATCAACGTTGTGAGGCCAAATATTGAGCCCCAGACATTTTTGCAGGCATTTCCAACCACAGGCGAATCACCATCGGAAGTCACATTCATAGCGACATGCAAGGACGACGACGGGTTGATCTCTTCATGCGAGATTGATTTCGGCGATGGGGCTAAGCAGGCGCTTACAAACGCTGAAACGCCGCAGACTGTTCTTCATACTTACGAAAACGAAAGGGAAAGGATCATTTTCCGCCCGGCTATACTCAGCGCAAGAGACGACTCTGGTGCGGGGGACCAGACGCCCGCTGGAATCATGATACAGGTATTGCCCGGCTTTAGCGACAAGCCTGAGACTTTCATCAATGCTTTTCCAGTAAGAGGAAAGTCGCCTTTGCTGGTAAACTTTGATGTTCTGTGTTTTTCTGCTAACTTCGATATCAGCTCATGCGTCATAGAGTTCGGCGATGGGGAGCAGCAAAACCTGCTCAACATAGAAACGCCGCAGCAGATCAGCCATGTTTATGTCAATCCGGAGGTTAGCGACCTGCGAAGGATAGCAAAGGTCCGGGCTTCTGATGAGAGGGGCAGAATAGACGCTACGCCCGCTGAAGTTACAATCGTAGTTGAATCGGACATAGGCAATGCGCCTACTACGGACTTGCAGGCAACGCCGACAAACGGCCCTGCTCCGCTGCAGGTAACATTTGCCGCACGCTGCAGGGACTTGCAGAGACGGCTTGTCTCGTGCGTATTGGATTTCGGCGACGGCCAGACACAGTTTCTGCCAACAGTAGAATCAGTACAGACACTTACCCATATTTACCAGAGGGACGGCAGATACATAGCCGCACTCAATGCACGTGATGCTGAAGGGCTCACTGACCTGACGCCTTCCAGCGTCACAATAACGGTTGGCAGCCTTGATATTGTTGATGAAGACGGAAAGGCGCCGGGCGAGAAGAAAAGGCTTCTGGAGTTCGGCATAGACATCGCCAATTTCAAGGAAGAGGATTCATTCGTATCGGCTAAAAGGCTGTTCAACGGCCTCTTGTTCGGCAGCAATGAGATAAGGCTTGACGTGCCGAAATCCTTTGTCAAGGAGGTTGTTATAGAAGTCAAAGAAACAAACAGGCTTGGGGAGCTTGTCGTTACGCTTGATGATCAAGAGTTATTCAGGGGAAAACCTGAACCTGTGCCTGACAATGCAGCATTAAAGACGGCTAATCTTGCCGCCAGATATGAAAAAGGCAAACTAATAATACCGGTTAACGAGGACAACGAAGGCCTGCTCAAGATCAAGGTCACGTCGTCTGGATTTATATTCTGGGCGCCGGCTGTTTACGAGATCAAGGCTTCTGTTATCGCTGACGTGGAAAAAGTAACGCAGGACAGGTTTGATTTCACGCTGGACAACGAGCTGCAGGGCTTCAAGTCTGCGAGAATCACTGTGCTGCCTCGCGGCGCTGCTGTAATATTGAACGACAACAAGATCATAGGCGAAGCCATACCAAAGGAATACTTCAGGCAGCTGAACACGATAGAATTCTCGGCAGCTCCTGACACGACAGTCTCCGGCAAAGTCGGCATCGAGATTGTTTACGAAGATGTTTAATATGCCAGTTGAAACTAGAGGTCGGTATATAATCTTACCAGCTAAGCAGCATATGCTAGATGATGGATATTTTGTACCTAGCATAGGTCATAGCCACGTATATGAATATCCAGATTTGCTTGTCCCTATGGATAAAGATTATTATGGTGCAAATTGGAAACAAGCTCATGAAAGTTTGTCAAGAAATAATGAATTGATGTTAACACCAAGACAATTTTTTGATTTTATAGAATTGCTAAAATCTGGGACAGCTTATGATGGGGAAGGTGGGAAATTAGACCAAGAATCAACCGACGAAGTTCTAGGTAAAATATTTAATTCAGGAAAGGATTTTGAAGGAGAATGGTTAGATGCAGAATTCTCTATCGACAGGGTTAATATCTATGATACTAGCCAAGACCGATTACGTATGGCATGTCAGCATGAAATTTATCCGATTGGTTTGTATGCTCGGAAAATTTATCCAGTTAGCAGAGACAGACTTAAAAGACTTATTCCATTGTATGGAGAAGCAATTGATCTATCCACCTTAGATTCAATTGGTTTGCCGACTAGAACTAGTAATGATGTTAATTTCATTGGACCTTGTGGAGGTCCCAGAAAACCTAGACCTGTTGCTGGTTTTTTATCACTAGATTCAACTCACTTATATTGTTGTGGAGTAGGTCCTGATGAAGCATATCCATATATAGGCGTACGTCGTGCAAAAGAAAGGAAACCAAGATGATATTTAAACAAAAATGGAGAGGTAATAATTATGTCCCCGGCAATACGTTGTGCACCACCCCTGTCACCACTGACTTCAGAGTATGAGTCAGAACTATTAGTTATGTCTCTAAGAGATGGTGCAGAAAAACTTCAAAGAGAAATAGGCTACCCAATTGGTGTTGATTATACGACAAATACACCAATCTACTTAGCGATAGAAAAAATTAGACAAGATTTTGATTCTTTTCAAAAACCGAGAAGATTTCCATACATAGATTAATTATGGCCAAAAAATTTTGAATGTGACTACTATGCCTTTCTCAAGAAGATTTTCAATGCAGCATGCAGCGAAGCCTACAAGGGTTTATGTCCATGAAACCGTTTTCACAGACGCCGACAACCACGGAAAGCTTCCGCAGGCTTATATTGGAAAGATTTTCGAACAATACACAGAGTTATTTGAACCGGATGATTTCTTGATAATGGCTTTGTGGGCCGACAATGGGAAACAGATAGCTGAAGTCTTTGGCTATTTTGGAACCAACCCGTGGCCGGGGAACCCTGAAGTCAATTCTTGGATGTTTAGCGATGGCATTTACCAAAGAGAAGAAAGGCAAATATGCTGCGCGGATACGCTGATAGTTCTCGGCAGGGAAGAGGAAGCGAGAAGAAAAACACCAGACTTAAAATCATACATGCAAAACCCTCCCGATGTAAGCGACCTGATGAAGCCACGAAGGCATTAGCAGCAACACAGAATGCTTAAATACTTATTTCGTCATTTTATCTATTGCTCTCATGACCAGGCAGTCTGGTTAACGTTTTCTACGTGTGGATAGGCTCTAGTGGTTAGACTAAGAATTGCATAAGTGGTATGAATGCCGAAGAGAACAAGACCAAGACACGGATCGCTCCAGTTCTGGCCCAGAAAAAGGGCAAAGCGTATTTACCCAAGGGTATCCCATTGGCAGCCTTCAAATGACGCAAAGCCGCTTGGTTTTGCAGGCTGGAAGGCAGGGATGACGCACGTGCAGCACATAGACAACAATCCTAAATCCCCTGCATACGGCAAAATAATATTTTCTCCCGTGACAATACTTGACGCGCCCGCACTCTTTGTTGCGGCTGTGCGCTACTACAAAAAGACGCCTTCAGGCCTTTCAACAGCCGGTGAAAAATGGGCAAAAGTCCCGAAGGAGATAGACATTAAGCGCAAGATCGGGGCCGCGAATCCGGGCAGCAAGGACTGCGATACAAGCGGCGTGGATGACGTTAGGCTGGTTGTTTGCACGCAGCCTTTGAAGAGCGGGATGAGGAAGTTCAAGCCGGAAATCTTCGAGATTGCCGTTGGCGGCGACTTGAATAAGAAGCTCGAATACGCCAGCAGCATGCTTGGGAAGGAGATCAAGGCCGTTGATGTCTTCAGAATTGGCGAGTATATTGATGCAAGTGCTGTGACAAAGGGCAGCGGTTTCACCGGCCCTGTAAAGCGTTTCGGAATAAGGATACAGTTCAGGAAAGACAAGCAGATGCACCGCCACGTCGGCAGCATAGGCTCTACTGTCCCGAGGAAAGTCGACTGGCGCGTGCCGGCCGCAGGGCAATACGGATTCTTCACGCGCACCGAATTCAGCAAGAGGGTCCTGATGATCGGCGATGACAGTAAGAAAATAACCCCTGCAGGCGGTTTCGTCGGCTATGGAGACCTGAAGACTTTCCTGCTCATTGAAGGCAGCGTTCCCGGGCCGAGGAAAAGGCTTGTAAGAATCAGGAAATCAGTGCGCACGCAAAAGGTTGTGCCTGCTGACATACGTTATGTCTCTGTTGAAAGCAAGCAGGGGAAATAAAATGACATACCAGACAACAGGCGCCATAGATTTCGAGGAAATAATAGTTGGAACAAGAACGCTAGATGATCCTGGAATTGAGAGATCGAGATATATAGGCACATACGCCGCATTGGAAATGCAAGTCAGGGATGATGGGCTTGCACAATCTTTGCCAGAATATTTGGCAACGCAGTATTGGCTGGTGAATTTGAGTGCAGATAAAATAGCAGATAAGTTTGCTGATATAATTTCTTTTGATCCAAATTTTATAAGAGGAATGATGATGACAGAATTCAACATACCAAGAAGAAAGGGTAATAAAGGCAGCAGAAAAGCGGTCAGATAATTATGACAAAAGTTTATGATTCCGAGTGCAATGAGGTTGAGGATATACAGCTGCCGCCTTTATTCAGCACTCCGTACAGGCCTGACGTGATAAAGCGCGCGGTTTTGTCAGAACGCAGCGCAAAAAGGCAGCCTTATGGCGCGGATCCGCTTTCTGGAAAGAGGACAAGCGCCCATTATCACGGAAAAAGAAAGTACAGATGGGCCATGATGAACAAGGAGATGTCCCGAATGCCCCGCATACACGGCAAAGTGGGCAGCCTTCATTTTACTGCGCGCTTTGCGCCGCAAGCGGTCAAAGGCAGGCAGGCGCACCCGCCGAAGGCTGAAAAGATATGGCTTGAGAAGATCAACAACAAGGAAAGATCGCTTGCTATCAGGTCAGCGCTGGCTGCTGCTGCAAGCCTTGATATTGTGACAGGAAGGGGCCACAAAACGCAGATATCACCGATAATTTTTGCCGGCAGCATGGAAGACATAGGGAAGACAAAAGACGTGCTGAAGATACTTGCAAAGCTCATACCGAACGAACTCGAAAGATGCGCAGTAAAGAAAGTCCGTGCAGGAAAAGGTAAAATGCGCGGCAGGCAGTACAGAAAGAAGAAAGGGCCCCTGGTAATCGTCTCCAAGGAATGCGGCCTTTCCAAGGCTGCGAGAAACATAGCAGGCGTGGATGTTTCAACTGCAGGCTCCATGACGGTAGAAGCGCTGGCTCCCGGAACCCATGCAGGTCGCTTGATGATCATAACAAAGCCAGCTATTCAGAAGATTGACGAAATATATGGTGAAACAGCATGACGCCTGAAGCAGAGAAGCCTGAAAAAAAAGACGTGAAAAAAGAGGCAGAAGAAATACTCAGGAAAATAGAAAAAAGAAAAGAGCCAAAGGCCCCGGCCAAGCAGCAAAAGGCAGAGTCAAAGCCTTCGAAGAAAGAGAAACAAATCGCTGCCGCGCCAGCTGCGAAAGAAAAGGGTGCGATGGATCCCTTTGGAACACTTCGTTTTGTGCTTATGACGGAAAAAGCAGTGCAGATGATTGAGGCGCAGAACAAGCTTGTGTTTATTGTTAACAGGCGCAGCGACAAGGAAGAAATCAAGCGTGCAATAGAGCAGGCCTTCCAGAGCAGCGTGAAGCGCGTGAATACGATGATTGACGAGTCTGGCAGGAAAAAGGCCTTCGTGAAATTCAGGGAGCCCGGGCAGGCCGGAGAAATCGCAATCCGGTTGGGAATAATTTGACGGTGAATCAATGCCAACAATAGAACTTCCGTATGAAAGAAGAATAGTTGACAGGCTGCTTAACCTTACCTATTCTGAGTTTGATAGTGATAGGGCTTGGTACAGGATGCAGCTGGATGATGGCCAACCAGTTGCAATACCGGGCGCAACAGTCAGAATGGACAGAGGCAATGTCCGAATAGAAGCTTGCACTGATACGATAGCAGATCTGCTGAAAGAATACCTGGCAAAGTGATGAAATGATTCAAACAAATTATCTCGCTGAAGAGGATCTGGACAGGGTAAGAATAGTAGGGGACGGAGACGGCAGATCGCATATAATTGTATACGAGAGGCCAAAAGATGAAGTGCTGCAAAGACAGATTCCATCAGTGACAAATATGCTTGTTGATGAATTCGGCGTTCCTGTTGATGTAGAACTTGCGCAAGGAGCCATGATAGACGACGGATTGACGGCAGAAACGAGATATCAGGCTTTAAAGAAAATATTGGTTGGTTGATGGGTCAAATGAAATATCTCACGAAAGACGATCTTGACAGAATAAGAGTACAAAGAGACGGGAGTGGAAAACCAAAAGAGATAGTTGTATACAATGAACCGCCAAGGGATGTTGTGTTAGCAGGAGAAACTACACGACTGGCAAACAGGATATCCCTTGAGTTTGGTTGTTCTGTAAGAATATATATTGCTACAGGCGAGCCGATTACAGACGGCTGTTCGCCCGGGCAAAGATATGATGCAATAATGGAAGCATTAGTTGGTTGACATGGGAAAGAATCTCAGGCAGCAGAGAAGAGGAAGAGGAAGTCCGAGGTATCGCGCGCCTAGCCACAGGTATCTTGGAAAGGTTAGTTATACTTATCTTCCCGCCGGCGAAAAATCCGGAACTGTAGTGGACATAGTCGATGCGCCGGGGAGATTTTCTCCCGTTGCTGTTGTTGGATTTTCAGGCAGCAAGTTCCTTCATTTAGCGTGCGACGGCATGTTTGTTGGCCAGCGGATCAGCCTGGAAGAACCGACAGAAGGAAGCATCGTTGAACTGGGCAGAATACCGGAAGGAAGCAGGGTC
>Ga0209541_10017302_pt1 | contig 10563 bp, 10 predicted proteins | sample RifCSPlowO2_01_FD_184027 | JGI IMG/M metagenome (GOLD analysis project Ga0209541, IMG submission 184027) | Groundwater microbial communities from Rifle, Colorado - Rifle CSP2_plank lowO2_0.1 (SPAdes) (version 2) | ecosystem: Environmental > Aquatic > Deep subsurface > Groundwater | place... | reverse complement strand
GTTCCTTAGAATAGCTTTTTCCTTTTTCTTCCATGATCATTCACCCTCATTTAATCTTGATACTCCCCTCTTAAAGACGGAGAATATATAAAGTTTACGGTGATGCTAAATACGCATGTGGATACACAATCTTAACCCTACATTACTTGACTTAGGAATAGTAGAGATAAGGTGGTATGGAATCGTGTACGTTCTTGGTTTCTTTTTAGCTGTCTGGTGGCTTCATTTCATGAAAAAGAGGGACCGGTTAAGCTTAACCACCGATGAAATCTGGGATTTTGCCTTCTATCTGATGCTGGGTGTCATCATCGGCTCCAGGCTCTTTCTGATGGTCTGGCATCCTCAAACGTATCTGTTAAAGCCTTGGAACCTTCTGCGGATCTGGGAAGGAGGCATGAGCTTCCACGGCGGTTTTGTGGGGATAGTAACCGCTGCCTACTGGTATTGCAGGAAGAAACAGCTGAATTTCCTGAAGATGGCAGATATTTTATCGATTCCAGCAATGCTGGCCTTAGCTTTAGGAAGGATAGCCAATTTTATCAATGGAGAGCTCTGGGGCAGGGTATGGGATGGAAGCTGGTGTGTCAATTTTAAGAATAGTGGAGGAGGAGATGTCTGCCGCCACCCTTATCCATTATATGAAATGGGAAAAAGATTCCTTATTTTTGGCTGGCTGATATTTCTCAGCTTCTTGCAAGGGGTTAAACCAGGATTTATCTTTTGGAATTTTGTCTTTTGGGAAGGTTTAGGCCGATTTTTGTTGGATTTTGTCAAAGAAGATCCTTTATTAGCTGGTCTGACGTTAGGGCAGTGGATGAGTTTAGTGATGGTCATCGTAGCAGGGATTGTCTTCTGGAAACAGTATAGGGAAGATTGGAGAAAGGTATTTAAATAAGCCTCGCTTCAACTTTAAAAAAGAGCTCATTTTAGATGATGTTATGATAAAAATGCGTGAAACCGCCTCACCATAACTGGTGAGGTTTCAAACAAGGCGGTTTCTCAACAATGCATTTTTAGCATGCAAAAATTTCGCCCTAAATGGTGATTTTTTACACCCAGCGAAATTTTTTGCAACAGAAAAATAGACTAGGAGGTATACCTATGAGAACAGTAATTGCTTTAGTAGTGCTCGTTGGCTTGCTCGTTGTCGGTTGCACAACCCCAGAAGCAACGATTGATCTGCCATCAAGCACGGAGACGCCGGAAGAGAGCCGAGCAGCAGTTCCAACGGGACAAGTCAGCCAAGTGGTTATCAAAAACAGCGAATTTTTACCAAGAACAGTAGAAGTTTCTGTGGGAGATACCGTTGAATGGGTCAACACAGACATGGAAGAAAATACGGTAACGGACGAACTGAAAGGAGTCGACCACACCATCAGTTTTGATAACGGACAATTTGATCAGTTCTTGCCAGCCGGAACAACGGTAAGCCACACGTTTATGGAAGCAGGAGTTTATGCTTACACGAGCAGTTTGCATCCACAAGCGCAAGGGATTGTAGTTGTGAGTTAAGGATAGAATTTTTATTTTTTATCTTTTTTTTGTTTTATTTTTTGGTTTCGTATTTTTGGTTTCCAGGATATGATATGACCCTCCTTACCTACTCCTATAGCCATAAATCTCGTTATTTCGCATTAAACAGTTCTCCCAGGGAAGATCATATCGGTATTCTGCTGGAGACACCAGAAGCATGGTACCCACTGATTTCACATAATGTTATTTAAACTTATGTCATTTAGACTTATTTTTTGTGGAGAGTTTTCTTTTCATTACAAGATGCATTATAACACCAGAAGTGATTATAACTACCATTAAGGCAACCCATAACCAACTTAAATCCGATATAGTCTTTCCTAAATCATACCATGATGCTCTTGGCGCAAGGTTTGCTTCTGTTTTTGGAACTTCATCTCTATCATCTATAATTGCAGTTTCTTCGACTTGTTGACTTTCTTCTACAATTTCAATAATCTCCTTGGTCGCAGGAGTTACAACCACACATAACCCACAATCCTTGTAACAAGGTCCACCATTGTTGTTACTATTATTGTCTGGAGCACATTTCTCCCCATCGTTACAAACAGTGTCTCCACAAATACCCCAACCACTTGAAGATCCGCCATCAGATGAACTGGTAGTAGTCGTAGTAGAAGATGCTGCAGGAGTTTCTCGTGCAGTATAATTACTAAAACTACTTATGTTGGCAGATAAGATGCTTGATGAATATGAGGTATTGCAAGCATCAGTATTATCACATCTCGCCTCGTCTTTCAGTAGTTGAGGAGTGGTGTAGGTAATGTTGCGTATTTCTATTTGCGCAGGACCATCTAATTTGAGAGCTTGAGTATCATCTGTCAGACCAACCTTATTATTTTCGATAAAGATGGTTGAGCCTATAGCTAGAGAGACGTTAGTGGTCAAATTGGTTGATGACCAGTTGATCTGGCCGAAAGAATTGTTGTAGACTAAAGTGTTTGTGAAACTGCCATTACTGCCATCAAATAGCCTTAAACTTCCCAAAGTGGAAGTAATATTATTATTGACAAAAGTATGATTCCCTCTCGGGAAGGTTATGATCCCTCCTCCATTGCCCAGTGCCAAACCAGAAGAGTTATACCCATGCGCCGCAAAAACATTATTTTCAAAGTAATGGTCATAAGCATTACCACCGATATAAACACCATGAGTATCATTGCCATAAGCAGTAAAATTGTTATTGATAAAACGCATGCTGTTTGTAACATCAGTAAATATCATCGCTGCAGATATGGTTTCAGCCGTATCATTGTTGATAATGGTATTTCCCGTAACATTAACAGTATCGGCAGGAGTAGGCATTTGTAAAGTACTGCCTAATGTTATTGCAGCATACATCCAGTTATTTTCAACAACCGTCTCATTTACTGCTTCAAGCCTTAATGCGGCATCTGTGCTTGAATTGATAGTATTATTAGAGATATTAGAATGGAACACACCAGATAACTGCACTGCTCGGTCATCTCCTTGATTAACGATAGTATTATTATAGATCACGATATTCTCCACCTTATTAGAGAAATCTATCCCGGAGTTATCGTTAGCGCTATTATTCGATTGGATGATACAATGTTGAATCGTGATATTGTCCCACCCTCCAGTATTATTAATACCAAACTTATTACCGGAACCGGAGGTATCGTAAGTAATGGTATAGCCATTACAATCGATGACCACATTATGATTTACTATCGTAAATGCAGTACCTGTTGCATTTACATTATAACTTAAAGTAGTATTTGCATGAATATTGCCCGGACCAGCAGAAGTGCTGTAATTACTAAAAGAACTCACATTTGCAGAAAGAATCCCCAAATTCGCATCATAACTGATGTTGCATCCACTTCCGTCATCACATCGTGTGCCATTTTTTAATAAATAAGGGGTAGCATTATAATTCAAGCTATTAATCCGGACATTTGCAGGACCATCTAATTTGAGAGCTTGAGTATCATCTGTCAGACCAACCTTATTATTTTCGATAAAGATGGTTGAGCCTATAGCTAGAGAGACGTTAGTGGTCAAATTTGTTGATGACCAGTTGATCTGGCCGAAAGAATTGTTGTAGACTAAAGTGTTTGTGAAACTGCCATTACTGCCATCAAATAGCCTTAAACTTCCTAAAGTGGAAGTAATATTATTATTGACAAAAGTATGATTCCCTCTCGGAAAGGTTATGATCCCTCCTCCATTCCCCAGTGCTAAACCAGAAGAGTTATACCCATGCGCCGCAAAAACATTATTTTCAAAGTAATGGTCATAAGCATTACCACCAATATAAACTCCATGGGTATCATTGCCATAAGCAGTAAAATTGTTATTGGTAAAAAGCATGCTGTTTGCAGCACCAGTAAATATCAGCGCTGCAGATAAGGTTTCAGCTGTATCATTGTTGATAAAGGTATTTCCCGTAACATTAACAGTATCGGCAGGAGTAGACATTTGTAAAGTACTGCCTAATGTTATTGTGGAATACATCCAGTTATTTTCAACAACCGTCTCATTTACTGCATTAAGCCTTAATGCGGCATCTGTGCTTGAATTGATAGTATTATCGGAGATATTAGAATGGAACACACCATCTAACTGCACTGCTCGGTCATCTCCTCGATTAACGATAGTATTGTTATAGATCACGATGTTCTCCACCTTATTAGAGAAATCTATCCCGGAGTTATCGTTAGCGCTATCATTCGATTGGATAATACAATGTTGAATCGTGATATTGTCCCATCCTCCACTATTATTAATACCAAACTTATTACCGGAACCGGAGGTATCGTAAGTAATGGTATAGCCATTACAATCTAATGTCAAAGCAGAAGCATTGATGGTAAAACAGGTACTTTCATTGGTGACATCAGCTGTTAAAGTTAAATTAGCATTTATATAACCACACGTAGTTGAGTTAGCTTCTTCTTGGGTAGCGCTGGTACCATAACTTACAGCACCAGTAACCCCCCCTTCAAACAAAAAATAAAATACAGCTATAACCAAAACAAAAATTAAACATCCAAAAGCGATAAAATGATTGCTTTGCACGTAGTCATATTTAAAGATAAAGTTAGAAGGTAATCGAGTTTTACAATTCTTTCGTTTAATTTTCTTCACCACTTTTGTAGAACAATGATAAAGAACTGACTATATAAATTTTTCTTAAAAGTGGGCTTAGTAGAAAGTCTCTTTCAAAATAGTTTCTATGTTGTAGGCTATTAGCCTACAAAACATTTCTGCGTTGATCATTGGCATTTTGTGAGACTTGACAGTACTTCCAAAGAGCCTTTTTAGCGCCGAGAATAAGCATTCTACAATATTTCTTTGCCAATATACATCCCAACCGTATAATATACATCCCAACCGTAGCAAAGCTGCGAGGTATTAACCCAGACGGGAATAAAATCATTCATTTTTGGTAATGTATGGTTGCCAATGAGAATCCCACCCTTCATGGCTCTCACACCAATATCCACCGCTATTTTCCCCCATATTTATAATTCCACTAATCCCTTTATTATTCTTTCTTGCTTCTTCTAATGCTCGAACCAAATCACTGCGATCAAAGCGATTGCCAGGTATACATTCTGGTACTTTATAGATAGAATCCAATAATTCTATCTCTCCATGATATCTTGGACTTCCATTATTTTCATCTAATCTTCGTGAATCCAGTATACCAAACATGGTTCGCACTCTTCCATCAATTTCTAAATCCATCAAGTCATCTGTTTGGTTTGTCATTTTTTTACCTTCCCACTTTTATTGCTAAACAAAGAATTTATCAACTATAATAACATCCTGTAAAATATTTAACATAACTGGGGGCATATTGTAATGGTAACTGTTTCACATCTGACTAAGAAAATACTGCAAGACAAACCATTTATTCATGAAGCATTAGACAAAGAACTAGTAAATTTGGGCGCACTTGCAGAGATGATTAAACCACAAATTGAGCAGGAATTAGAACAAAAAGTAAAAACGTCTACAATCTCGATGGCAATCAGGAGATATTTGGAAAAGAAGAAACAATTTCTTAAGAAGATAAAACTGTCTAAAAAAACAGATCTTTTAGTTAAATCTAACCTCTTTGAGATTTCATTGCCCAGAACTCCAAAATTAAACGAAACAATCACCAAATTATATCCCATTGTGAATTTTAATGTGGGAGATACGTTAAATATCATTTATGGCAACTATGAAGTTCTGATAATAAGCAATGATAAATATAAACAAAAATTTTTAGATCTTTTAAGGAATGGAAGTATAGTCGAAGTCCAAGAGAATATTTCTTCCATATCTATTAAAATACCTCCAGAATGCCTTTATACGCCGGGATTTTATTTTGCCGTAACAAAATTATTATTACTAGAAAATATCCCCATCATAGACCTTGTAAATACTAAAACAGAAGTTACATTGATATTATTTGATAAAGACATCCCTAAATGTTATTCTGTCCTTAAAGAGAGGATTGATTTAGAATATTACCAATAGAAAGAATACCCCAATTGCTTACCAAGGTATTATATATTTGATATTATATATTTGAACCAGCGAAAACAAGAAGGTTATTAAACTTTAATATTTAACAACTAACTTGTATACAATGGTGTACCATGGTGTACAATAGTGATAAAGACATCCAAACCGCAGCAAGCTGTGGAGTATAAGACCCAACAAGCAAATAAAAATCCCAACCGTAGCAGAGCAATGGGGTATCAGACCCAGTTAAGAAATAAAAAATGATGATTTCAAAAAAAACATATTGGGTTGTATTTGTGATAATCAGTCTTGTCCTGTTTGCGGGATACTTCTATTTACAAAAAGCACACGGCGAGGAATTAGAGCCTTTTCTAAAGGGGCTAGAGCTTACGGGGCATTTTGCGGCCCACTATTTCTTCGGTATTTTAATAGGACTACTCATTCTACTGTCGTATTTACGGGCAAGACAAAAACGCCTTAATGAGCCGCTCATCCTCAGCACAATGGTGCTACTCTCCCACTTCCCTGATATCCGTTCATGGTATTTAGGCATATTTACACATGAACCTTGGGAAATCATCTTTTTATTACATACCTTTGTTGATGAATATCCACTGCTCATTTTTCTGTACGTTCCATTAGATGCAATTTTTATTTTTGTTTATTATCAGTTGTTAAAAAAATCATAAAAATGCGTGAAACCGTCTCACCTCGCACTAAAGTGCGAGGTTTAAACAGAGACGGTTTCTAAACTACGCATTTTTAGGATGCAAAGAAATCCAAAAGGATTTCTTGCACAAGAAATGAAAAACATTTCTTTGTGCTAAAAAACCAGACCATTCATCCATTGACTAAAGTCAATGGTTTTCTGGTTTTTTTTCATAATATCCCCCTTTAAGTAAATCTTTGACCAGTGCTGCTAGACCAAATCTGTCTTGGTACAGAAGGTTCATAATTCCATCCAAAATTTAAAATATCAATTAAATATTGCATACCTGCTTCATGCCCTTTTTCAAAACCATTTGATAATAATACTGCTGGTTGGTCCGCTATTCTTTTTTCAGGTAGCAATACTGCAAATTCAACAGGTCTAACAGAAATATCTCCATAAGCCATCATTAAACCATAGGCAAATTGCATACTCTCAGCAACTGGACTTCTAAATAATGCTAAAGCAGCATAATGGATATGATCGGGTACATTTTTTCCACCAAAATCAGTGTGTTGAGAAGTAGATCCATTTATTCTTTCAAGTTTATTTTCAATCTCCCCAGGATTAGGGTCTAATCTGAGATTACCATAAGTATTTCTGCTAAGTTGATGGACTGTATCCACCAATCCATTAATTAATGCTCTAACGCCTCCTTGATCTCCATCATAAGGATTATCTACCCTATTGAAACACTGAAAGAATTTTCCAAAATGGTTATGATTACCTGGATGCAATGATGTGATCCCTACCACATACGGCAGAGGTTCAGATTTAAAATCAGGTAATGTTATTGGAACTATATCACTCATAACTACTGATAGTGAAATCATCAGTTATAAATATTTCTATTTTGTACTTATTATATAGTGGTTAGTAAATATCTTATCAAGTTCGCAGGCAGGGTTAATATTTGACATACTATTTGATATAATATTTGACTGACAAAAAAGCTTTTATGGTAGATGATATTCTCTTAAAGTATATGATTAAAAAACAGATATGTAGCAGTTGCCATTAGAAATGCGAGGGGGTCATCTGTTTTAGCTCCTTCTAATATCCTTCTAATAGAAAGTCGTCTGCAGAAAATTCTCAATACACATTCATCACTTTTCTTAGCAATAAGCTGGCAAGGATGGAGATGATGATATACAATCCTAACCACCCTGGATGCCAGCCAAATAAAGAGATCTCACCAAGAGGCTGGAGTTTGTCGTAATTGATCTGGATAAGCGTGATATCAGAATGGTCGTATCTTGTTATGGGCTCTTCGTACTGCACTTCTGTGGTAATCAAAACTTTCTTGCTCTGTTCCGTATGATTCGTCTTGACCGTCAGGAAATGTTCTCCTTCATCACTTTTCAAGCGCCATGTCACTCGTTCGGAGATCGGCTGAGTAGCATCGCTTAATAGTTCTGTACGTTCATCAACGATCAGCTCTGCTTCTCCTGTTACTCCTTCTGCAAACTGCGCGCTGACACTATACGTTTCTTCTGGAAAAATAGGCTCATACATCAAGTGAGCGTTCATCCAGCTGAAGATGAGGATGATCGGCAGCATCGTGATCAAAGTTGCCTTAAATGAATGTTTCATGTATTGAAGGTTTGCCGACATGGCTTCCTTCTGCACCTTCATCATCTCTTCTGGCTGAGAACGTAGCTCTTTCATCTTCTTCTGAAATTCTTTCTGCTCGTCTTTCAGCCGTTTCATCTCATTCTGGTTGGTGAAATATTTATAGACCAAAACGATGACTAAGGAAATGAGAAGAGATAATACTACAATCGCCCAGAACGGACCGAGATTGATCAACGGTTGCAATACTGGGTTTAAGATAGGATCTAAAAAAGCCATTATTTCAGACGTGAGAGCTGGGTTTTATAAAAGTTATGGATTTTGATGGTAAAGCACTATCTTCCCTTTTTCTTCCAATAGCTAAACCCTAATCCACCTATCAGAGCCAGCACACCGATGGCAGCTATAGCACCAAATAGAGATTTTGATGCAAAGTTGCTGAAAATACCGGTAGCCTGACCTACACCTAGTGGAGATGCTGCAACAGTTTCAGCAGTTGGAGCACTCGTGACATCTAAAGTAGTATCAGTAGTCGTTTCTTGCGCCACAGGAGCACTCTCCTGGACTGGTTCCTGGACTGGTAAAAGTAAAGGCTCCTCTGAAACTTGCTGAACAGAAACATCATCCTTAACGCATCTTCCGCCAACTTTAGTATAACCTGAACCGCATGTTCCACCACCACCACCACCGCCACTGACACTAGAGGTACTTGACGTAGATACAGCAGGAGCGGCGCCAAACATCCCCCATGTAGAAAAGTGATCGGTGATGGCCCATACCTGATTAGCTTCAGTATCAACCCCTCCATCAGGAGCTACACCATCATCACCATCATACTTCACCCACTCGCTGGACGTTTCGTTATAATAATATAAGCGTAAGGTAGACTCATCAATCCCTTTGGCTGCTACCTCTGCATCACTATAATTAAAGATAATGCGGGCAGAATCAATATTCCCTTCAAGGTCTGGAACTAGAATCTGCACAAAATGATCTAAGTGTAATCCTGCATCATCAGCTCCAGGAGCGGTGGAAGTCCCTTTCATATAAAAAGAAGTGGCAGCATAGGCTAAAACATCAATCTCAAGGGTAATATTCAAATCTGTCGCACGGATAGTTTTCGTGGACTCATTATCAAATTCTGCCCATTCATCAAGGAAAGTATCATCAATGGAAGATGTTTCCGTTACATTGAATGTCTTTCTTTCTGTCTGAGTGTTCTCTAAATCATCACCAATAGTAAGGGCTAGGGTATATGTCCCTAAAGCCAGCTCTCCTAAGGGAACGGAAAAGGAATAGATAGCTGAAGTACTTCCTTTTCTAGAAATTCCCCTTACATCTTCTTCGCCATCAACAAGACTCCCTTCATAATAGATGTCTGCTTCCTCATTGTATAATGAAATGCTTCCTAAGGAACTAAAAGCATCGGCAACTTTTGTGGTTACGGTGATAGTCTCATCAGTAGTCCCTTCCTCAGGAGTGATATAAAAATAAGTTATTTCAGGAGCAGTAGAGTCTTTAGTAAAGGTAATCTCTTGCTCTGCACTGTTACCCGCATCCCCACCGAGATCGGTAGCAACAACTTTCAAAGTGTGACCACCCTCAGTAATATCCTGAATCTCTGGATAGCAGGATACTTGGGTATAAGAAGCATCCTCCGAACTGCATAATTCCATGATGTCCCAGTAATCGTAGGAAAGAACTTCATCATCATCAAGGATAAATGTTATACCGCTGAGCTGAGAGCCGGTTCCATCAACATATACTTCTGCTTCAATAGTAGATGAAGTGGTAGATCCTCCATTCTCTGGAGAACTTATTTCCACAATAGGTACTTCTTCATCAGTAATATCATATTGGGAAAGAGTGGTACCATCAACTAAAATACTATTATCTACCTGCCGCGGTGAAAATCCTTCCACCGTAAAGGTCAGTGTACCATAAGGCACATATTGGGTAAAAAGATAGTCCCCCGTATCCTCATCGTAAATCTCTATCTCCCAGGGGTCATCATTCCAAAAATCTACGTCATATATTGTATCTTCCCTTCCCTCCGGCTCCATAATAGTCGGCTGATCAGCAAAAGGCAGGCCGTACAAGGTGATAGTTGTTGCGGTGTCTAAAGCCGTAAAAGCAGAGGTATCAACATTGATATAACTGTCTCCAAACTCTCCTGGCGGCGTAATGAAAACATCCAGAGCGCTTCCTACGGCCAGCAGCTTCTCTGCAATATTTTCATCATCAAAGTTTACCGACTCAAAATC
>Ga0209541_10017301_pt1 | contig 10564 bp, 13 predicted proteins | sample RifCSPlowO2_01_FD_184027 | JGI IMG/M metagenome (GOLD analysis project Ga0209541, IMG submission 184027) | Groundwater microbial communities from Rifle, Colorado - Rifle CSP2_plank lowO2_0.1 (SPAdes) (version 2) | ecosystem: Environmental > Aquatic > Deep subsurface > Groundwater | place... | reverse complement strand
AATCTGGTATGCTAATTTTCTAATGTAGGGTGTTAAAGATCCATAATTTGCATTTGATATAGCAACTACTGCAGAAGGCACTGTTATTCCAGATTTTACAGTTTCCACTAATGCTCTCACGAATTCTAAGAATTTTAATTCCAGTTCTTTTTGCCTTTTATTTTCATTTAAGAAATCCAAGAAAAATATAATACCCATGAACAAGAAACCAATAACAATCATAGGCCTGAACCATCTTGATTCTATTGAAAGTGTGCTAAAGTTGAAGAAAAGCATGAAATCGAGTATTAAGATAATAAACCCTATTACAAATCCTGCAATGTGTTTTGGTTTTATTTTTATTTCCATCTTATATCTCTGGCTGTGATATGGTTAAGAATACAATGAATCCTATATTTAATATAGGAATTAATCCATAAGTACCGAATGTTGCCAGTGTTGCCACTGAAAATCCACCTATTTGCCCTCCAATTGTATTTATAATAGCTAACACAACAATGAATAGCAATGGGGCGGCAATCAAGATTGCAGTGTAAATATCTGAATATGTTTCAAGGGATTCTACATATTTTTTTCTTTCTAATTTATATGTATTCAATTCATCTATTGCTTTTCCTTCAAGATATCCCTTAAGATCACCACCAGTTTCTATTGCTGATATCATTCCGTTTAATAATTCCTTAAAATCCGGAGAAGGTGTTGTTGCTGCTACATTTTTTAATGCTGTAGTCAGATCATATCCAAAAAGGTTTACATAGTTCATTATTTTATTGATCTCTTTTCCTAGCTCTTCATATTCTCCTGAACTAAGCATAAGGTCAAATATATCTATTGGACGCGCTCCTGAACCTGCGACAGCAGACATATGAATCATTGCGAAGGGAAGATCATTCTTTATTTTTTTCCTTCTTTTATTTGCAAGGTTTGATGGATATAAGTAGAATAATGCAAGAGTCAAAGCTGTTCCAACTATACCAAGTAATATTCCCGTGATTACTCCCCTGAATAATATTGAAAATAGTATAATAAATATCGGAAATGAGATAATTGTAAAAAATATCATTAATGAAACATATGTTTTAAATAACATTTTTATGTCTGCTTTCTTAAAATCGTCACTTAATTTCTTGAATAATTGCGGATAATTTTTTGTTATAGAGATTGTAAAATTATTCATAAATGTATTTACAAATTTTCCTATTCCGCTTGGGCTATAAATAGAATATTCTCTTTTAATAACAATTCCTTTTTGTTTTGTTTGTTTTTTTACAAAATCTTTTACATATTCTTTAGAGATATTTAGTTCATCTATCAGATTATTTAATTCTTTTTTTGATAATCTTAGATATTTTAAGGGCTCTTTTGATATTGGAAGGGTTACTTCTGCTTTGGTAACAGCTTCTTTAGATATTGATCCTGGAGCTGTTGTTATGTAACTTTCTAATTCGACTATATGGTAAATCTCTGAATTCTGTTCTTCTATATTTCCTAATAAATTCAGAATTTGTTGATCATAAGATTTAGTTATCTCTTCGTATGTCTTTCCTTTAAGCTGTTCTCTTTTCTTTTGCTCTTGCTGCTCTCTTGGCAATTTATTTATCTGTTCGGTAATCTTCTTTAGCTCCTCTTTCTTATCCCTGTAATTCTTAATATCCTCCAAAAGTTCAAGCATATGCTTTGCATGGTCTGCAATATTAGATACCATTTTTCTCTTCTTCTATTAGTTTTTGTATAGAAGCAGTCAGATAGGTTATATAATTCTTGAAATTGATTAACTCTTCTTTTATCTTCTTTTGTTCAGTTACTGTACTTACTATGGCTTTCTTATTTAATAGGATTTGATAGTTTTGTGAAACCTCAATTAAGAGTTCTATATTGTGTTTAAGCATATTTAAGCTCATATTACCTTATACCTTTTTAATACATCAACTGGAGCCTTATAATATTCATGTATTATCTTTTGAACTTGCTTAAATTCCGAGATATTATTTTTAAATAACCTTGATAACAATAATGTCCTAAGCTTGAATTCATTGTATAATTTTTCCTCTGTCAATCCATACTGCATTGCTATCTTTGAAAATGTATGGCTTTTTGTCTTGAACATAAACTGATCTGTTTTTGGGTCCCACATAAACGGAGTATTTATTCTTACCTTTCCTTGCTCTCCAACTTCAATAATCTCGTTAATCTGGCTTAATTTTCTTACTTCCTGCCCTTTTATCTTTGATTGAATCATTACACAAACAGCATCCATTGTTTCTACCAATGAAGGCGATAGATTAATTGGAGCGGTTTCTAATCTTTTTACCATTGTTGGGACAGAATCAGCGTGCATAGTTCCCATTGATGGGTGTCCAGAATTATGCAATAATATACCGCTTGTACTTAAAAAGTTTCTAATGCCTGGAATTGAAATATCATATACTCTCTCTGGTTTTTTAAGAGTAATTTTTTTAATATCAATAATCTTTTCTCCTTTTAATTTTGAATCATTAATTTTATTCTTTATATCTACAGAAGCAATAATATCACCTTTATTTAATTCTTTTACCTCTCTTGGTATAATTTTGTCTGTATAAGTAAAGACAGAATGGTTTGGCGTTGTTATAACTTCTTTTCCAGTCTCTGTTTTAATTCTATATAATATTCTTCTTGGAGGATGTTTAAAAAACCCGCTTATGAGTGATACTTTAATTTTGTTTGTATTTGGATCAACTGTAATCGCTTTGATTTTATTTAATTCCATACCTTCAAGTTCTTTAATTTTGATCTTTTTTAGATGATTATCATTTATAATAAATATTTCTTCATTACCCCTTATAGAAGCCATGCCTTGAAACAATACAAATGCTTCTTGACCTCTAACTTCTCCTACAATAACATAGTCTGGACGCTGTCTGAAACTTTCTTTTAATAAATCGAATAAGGTTACTTCACCCATTTTTTGTCCTGTTATTGTTGCCAGGCCAATTCCTGCTCTTGCAATAGAAGGAAGCCAGTTTTCATGCTCTAACTGAAGTTCTTTTGTATCCTCTATTGAAACAATTCTTGCTTGTGGTGGAATAAAAAATGCAAGTGTATTTAAAAATGAAGTTTTTCCTGTTCCTGTTGCTCCAATTACCATTAAGCTTCTTTCATATTCTGTTAATATCCATAGATAAGCATACATCTCTGGACTGCATGTTCCTTTTTGAATCAAATTTATTGGAGACCACGGAGTTTTTGTGAACTTTCTAATAGTGTATGAAGGTCCTCGTGAAGTAACTTCCTGTGTATAGACTGATTGGACCCTACTTCCATCTGGTAAAGCTCCATCTAGCAATGGAGAAGAATATGATATGTATTTACCACATTTTTGTGCTAGTTTTTCTACAAATGATGTTAATCTTTCTATTGAGGGATATACTAAATTTGTCCTTATGTTTCTGTATTTTCTATGGACAACATATAATGGGGTGTTAATACCATTACATTCTACATCTTCTATATAATAATCGTTCATTAATGGTTCTAATTCATTTAAACCCACAAAATCTCTGTAAAGATAATACATCAATTTTAAAAATGTTTCACTTGTTATATTTATTGAAAGTTCATTTAATAAAACCTTAACATTCTTTTCCAAGTATAAAACTACAGTTGTTTTCTCTTTAACACTTATAAAGCTTAGATTTATTAATTCCTTAACTCCCTCTTCTAAAACATCTAAAATCTTCTTTTCCCTGTCTGTTAGTTCTGGCTCTTCTATATGGTAAACCAATTCATTATTCTCAGCATCCCATTTTATATGAGCATAACAATACGGCGGAATTAATGGATATTTAACATCTACATTTTTCTTATCCTCTATATCCGGGAGCTTTGGTATTTCTGCCCCTACATCTATCTTAAAAAATGCTTCTTCTTTTGGCTTTTCCTCTTTTTTTATTATCTTTTTTTCGAACATATCATCTCTTTTTTTGATTTACATTAACCTTTCTCAAACATCTTGGGCATGTTGCATAGTATTTTGACTTTCCGAAATAGTTCCAGGCATATTTGCAATTATTACATTTAAGCTTCATAATGTTAAGTAGGTAGTTAGTATTTATAAAGGTTTTGAAAGAATTTATGCTGAAAAGATTGTAATATTTATTTGTTCTGTATCTGTCTGACCATTATTTCTTATTATTAATCTGTTTTGTCCTGTCACTATCTGGGTTGGATCTATGTAAGTTATATCTGCTATTCCTGAATAATCCAATGATAATGTTGTAATGAATTCACCTTCTACCTTGCTTTTTTCTGTTGATATTATAACATTACCTTCTTTATACGGTATACCGATTTCCGAAACCTGTATATTTGATTCTGTTGTCCAGTTTATTGTATCATAATTATTATTGATTAAGAATTGCCCTTTTTTGATATCAAGATTTACTGCTCTTTGTTCTCCTGCCCCGCTTCTTGCAACATCCCTGATTAAATTATCCAAGCTAAACATGATATCTTTTGTCTGGATTATTATATTTTTATCCCTTAATTTGTTGATAACTGGAAGTCCTGCTGCTAAAATTAAACTAAGTACAACTATACCTAAACCAAAATATAATGCTGCTGATATCCAAATATCTCCTTTTTTCATCGTTTTAAAAAATTAATAAAAAAATAAAGGATTAAATATTATATGTTAGCTCCTTACTACATACCTTATCACTACCATCTGACAACTTTACCTTAGGCATTACCCCAACCTTATTAATTTTTAATACAGTTGTAGTAGATCTAAAGCTTTCAGTTGCTACACCAGCATCTAAATTCATAGGTATAGTATATGACCTTACTTCAAAGGATTTCATCTCTCTTTCATCAACAGTTGTAGTTAAAGGATCATCTGTTGCTTCCCAAGTAGATACTGATCCATCTGTATGATATTTTCTTACTATAATGCCTGCTACTAATTGTTCATTCTTGTTATCCATGGTTAATTTAAGTGTATCTTCTGATTCTGCTGTTGCTGATTCAATTTTATCTACTTTTGATATATCCAGCTCAGATAAACCAGATGAGCATGCTAGGCTTAATTCTGTTGATGTTTGTGTTTGTCCTTTTAATTGATCAACTAATTGACCACCCCATTGTATTACTACTGCCGCTAGTACTATTGTAAACCCGATTATTAATACGGTTGCTATCAATGGACTTATTGCTTTCTTGCTTTTCATTTTCACCTCCTTTAACAGTTTGCTTCTATCATCTTTTCTGAACATGTGTATGGCAGTGTTTTACCTTCTTTTTGTTTTATGATTACTGGTAAGAATTGTACTGATTTAGGATTTGAAACTGTATGTGTTCCAACTAATTCTTCCTGTGATAATTTATTTATTGCTTTATTGATCGTTATTGTTTGTGTTTCATCCCCTGTTATTCTTGCCCTAAAATAACCTATATTGACAGAACCTTTGTTTTCAATTATAGCTGTTATCTTATCTTGTTCACATTTTAAATCCTTTAATTTGACATCTACTGATGTTATGCATTCTGACTGTGCTTCTCCCCTTATACCTTCTTTTTCTGCTTTTTCTTTTATATAATCACCAGCCCACATCATTATTGCTGCTGCTATTGTAATTGTAAATCCAATTAAAAGAACTGTAGCTATCAATGGACTAATGCCTCTTTTTTTCATTAGAATTTAATAATTATAGGGGTTTATAATATTTTCTATTTATACAGGTATGGTACATTGTTCTATTTTACCTATTGCTTCATTATTTAAAATAACAGCATTATCAGTACAGTAAGATACTTTATTATCTTTCTCTATTGCTGGAATAAGTTTTATTTCATTCTTTTTGTCTGGTTTTATACAAATTTCCCCTTTAAAATTCATTTCTTTTTCATCACCTGGTTTAAGATAATATTCTATAAATGCATTAAAAACTCTTGGAAGTTTATTTTGGGGTAGATGTTCATATAATGATAGAATGGTTATATTTCTTATTGTATAGGCTCCTTTATTCTTAACCTTTATCTGATCAAAATAATATTTATTTCCTTCAGGACAATCACCAATTTCACCAATTACTACAGTATCAATGCATATACTTGAAATACTAAATGACACGCCCTCGCAGGACATTGATTCTAATAATTTTTCTGGCTGAAAGGTCTCTTTTGTTTGTTGGATTACCCAATTTGAGATAAATGCAGCCATCGTCACTGTAAATCCAATTAGAAGAATCCATGCTATTAATGGTGAGATTGCCTTTTTCATATTGTTGTTTGGAAAGTGTCTACCTTTGTTGTAATTCCATCGCTTGATTTTATTATTGCAATTATATTTGGACTTTTGGTGGCTATTTCAAATTCATAAATATAATCCCCAATTTTTAATATCAATAAGCTTCCAGGATCAACAGCCAATATACAATAATCCTTCAATTCTTCTATACATAATTTTGCAGATAGATCACCACTTATGCCTGTTTCTTCAAGCACTAAATCACCTTCCATTTTTGTATCTGTTGAAAAAGCAACATCCATTGGTATTTGACCCATGTCTTGTTTGAAACTAACAATCTCTCCTTTTAAATGATTATCTATAATCAGGTCTGTACCATTACTATAAATATAGACAATGCCAACATTTGGATCTAATTCTCTTCTTGCATATTTTACTAGAAAATCGTTTGTATATTTTTCTAGATTCTTTTCAACTAGTTCTTCATTATATATTGAATTATCAACAACCTTGGGCATTTCTGTCAAATAGTTTTGAGAGACTTGACCAAAATTTTCTAATAATATTTCCTCATGCATTGTATTTGGTCTTGTAAACAAGAGAAATGTAACTAAACCAATTATAATAGCTGCAAAGATAAATATCTGTCCTCTTTTATTCATATTGAGATTATGTAGCTATAGCTTTTAAAGCTTATGGTTAGATTTATATAATACAAAAAGAACTGATTTTTATGGACCCTGTCTTAATTCATGCTTTTGGACTTGAGATAAGATGGTATGGTTTATTATTGGCTTTGGCTTTTTTAATTGGTTATTTTATTTTATTAAATTTAAGCAAGGAAAAAGGAATAAAAAAAGAAATTATAGAAAAATTAGTCATCTATCTTATTATCGGAATCATTATAGGTGCAAGATTATTTGAGGTTTTGTTCTATGATTTTAAATATTATCTTAATGATCCTGTAAAAATATTTTATATCTGGGAAGGTGGATTAGCTAGCCATGGCGGTTTGATAGCTGGCATTCTCATCATATTCTGGTTTTCTAAGAAATATAGGATTAAATTTTATGATTTGGCTGATTTGATTGTTATACCTGTTGCTTTGGGTGCTTCTTTTATAAGGCTTGGCAATTTCATCAATGGTGAATTAGTTGGAAGGGTAACTGATGTTAAATGGGCTGTTAAATTTGAAAACCATGAAGGCCTGAGACACCCTGTTCAGATTTACCAGGCTGTTGCTAATTTTATTACATTCTTGACGTTGTTTTATGCTAGAAAGATAAAGAATTTATCTCCTGGATTTTTATTTTGGTTATTTTTATTAATGTTTTCCGCATTTAGATTCTTTACTGAATTTTATAAGGATTTGCCTTTGGGTTATGGATTACAGGCTTATGGATTGAATTTGGCACAGTATTTGAGTATTATAATCTTTATTATTTCTGTTATATATTTAATAAAGCTAAAAAAATAAGATTTATATAGTCTTATCTTAAGTTTTATAGAATGAGATATATAAGACAGATTATTTTTGAGAAGATTGGAGAGGAAAAACAGAAACTAATAGAGAAATCTGTAGTTAGCGTTGTTGGTGTTGGTGCTTTGGGAACAATTGTATCTGAATTACTCGTTAGAGCAGGTGTTAGGAAATTAATATTAGTTGATAGGGATATTATTGAGTTAAATAATCTACAAAGACAGAGTTTATTTTGTGAAGAAGATGTTAATAAGTTAAAAGCTCTGGTTGCTAAAGAAAAGTTAGAGAAGATTAATTCTAAGGTCAAGATAGATGCGCATGCTGTTGATCTTGATTATAAAAATATTGATATAATAAAATCAAATTTAGTTATTGACTGCAGTGATAATTTTGAAACTAGGTTTTTAATTAATGATTTTTGCCTGAAAGAAAAAATACCTTGGATTTATGGAGCTGTTATTGGAAGTTATGGAATAACCTTGAATATTATTCCTAAGAAAACCCCTTGTTTTAGATGCGTGTTTAAAGAGCCAACCAAATTATTAGGCACATGCGATACAGAAGGAATAGTAAATACAATACCTCATGCAATTGCTGGAATGCAGGTTACTGAAGCAATAAAGATGCTGACTAAAAGTGTTTATAATAGAGAGATGATTTATTATGATATATGGAAGAATAAGATTACTAAAACAAAGATCAATAGATTAAGCAGTTGTCCTTCTTGTAATGGAAAATATGAGTATCTAGAGGGTAAATCACAGGATGTTGTGAAGATGTGCGGAACAAAGAGATATCAAATTAAAGGAATGATATTTGATTTTAGGGAATTAATTGATAGGTTTGAGAAGCTGGATAAGGTTAAACTAACTGATCATTGTTTATTCTTCAAGGATTTTATTGTTTTTAGAGATGGAAGGGTATTGGTAAATGCAAATTCCAAGGAGCAGGCCAAATCACTGTATGATAAATATCTAGGTTAAAATGTTTATTATAAAAAGATGCAGCAGTAAAGGAGCTTTTGAAGTTGTTTCTGATAAAAAGGTTGCTTTTAATATGATAAAGGAGAAGTTCAAGCTTATAGCTGAAACCCCTGTTTTGATTTTAGTTAAATTTAAGGGTTGTGATATTAGCTGCTTCAAAACTGGAAAATTATTGATTAAAGGCTGTAAAGATAAAGAGAAAGCTGAGAAGATTGTTAAAGAATTTTATTCTATAGTTTAGATAACAATAATCTTTTTAAACTATTCAAAATACAAAGATACATGCTAGATTTAGTAAACAGGGTAAAGCGTTCTTTTATGAGCAAAGACCCAGTTAGAATTCTGGAAAGGAGATTAAAAAAAGGCAAATATGATTATGTCTGTTTTATAGAAAAAGACCATGATGGAAAATACATACAATCTTATCGGCTATCTGCATTTAAGTATGACACAATATTTGTTGATGCAGAACCTGTTGGAAAAGAGAGAAGCGTTGTTCATCTATCGTTGCATGATATGTTAATACCTGCTGTTGGATATGAATTTACTAAAATAAAAAGCCTTGAAGGATTGAACATAAATGCGGTTTGTATAGATAGAGATGAATCCATACAACTAGAAGAATATATAAGAAAAACTGTTTATCAGCCTATGTTTGTCAAAAACCCTGTAGAAGTAAGAATGTTTTTAAATAAAATGTTCTTTTACCCTGCAAGCCCCATATGATTATATTCTCTTAGCATTAAATACACCCTCTACAGTAATTGTTACACCTGGAATTGCATCCTTAATATTTAATCTTATGTCTCCTTGATTATTTCCTTCTATGTAATTGTTATTCAATACAATTCCTGTTAAATAAATATCTGCTTTTACATCTGTGCCTATACCTTCTATTGAGCCAGCAGGTATTACAATCTCTTTCCCAGATAATGTTAGTTTATCTTCATTTAAAATTCCTTCTAACGTAAATAGTTCTCCATATTCCCCTGTTTCTTTTATAACTTTTGCTGAAGCGGTTATTATCTCTTGGTTTTGTGAAAATGTAGCTATTGCATTTAATGATTTTTCCTGGTCTACTGCTTTTACCAATGCTGAGACATTAAAGTTTCCTTCAATATTAAAGTATTTCTTAACTTCTGAAACTATTTCTTTATTACATGATGAAATGTTACCTTCAACTGAAACCTTGGGTATTATAGCTACTTTTGTTATGTTTAACAGATTAAAATTATAATCCTTTGTCTTGTATGATTCTAGAAACTCATTGGATTCTAATTTGTTTACATTATTGTTTATTAAATTGAATGTTAAACCAGCTATGTTTTGATTATTCTCGTTATTTACTTTTACAACTAACAGGCTTTCATCGTAATATGCTTTTTCTATCTTTAGGCTTCTTAATCTTTCACATAGTTTATCAGCTTCTGTCAGATTTCCTGCAAGAATCTTTTCTAAAGTTTTTGAATTGAGAGAGCTTATTTCTTCTATGGATACTATTTTTTCTGTTAATTCATTTAATTTTATACCTTGTTGAGATAACTTTTCTGAGATTGAATTTGTTTGTGCTTTAATATCTGAATTTATTTTAGCTAAGAAGATTAACAGCAGGATTAAAAGAACTACATTAGATATAATTAAGATATTTGTTATATTTACTGTTTTGCCTCTTTTCATAATAAAATAAGAATAAAAGCACTTTTAAACCTTTCGCAATTTAGGTATTTATGAAAGGAATCTTATTAATATCCGGGGGATTTGACTCTGCAGTAGCTGGTTATCTATTGAAAAATAAGCTTGATTTAATTGGTTTACATTTTTCATACGAGCCAGTCACAGATAAAAATCCAGAGATAAAGTCAAAGGATGTATGTG
>Ga0209541_10017299_pt1 | contig 10564 bp, 2 predicted proteins | sample RifCSPlowO2_01_FD_184027 | JGI IMG/M metagenome (GOLD analysis project Ga0209541, IMG submission 184027) | Groundwater microbial communities from Rifle, Colorado - Rifle CSP2_plank lowO2_0.1 (SPAdes) (version 2) | ecosystem: Environmental > Aquatic > Deep subsurface > Groundwater | place: Rifle... | reverse complement strand
CTGCAAAGGCCGAGTACGGTCGCAATGACAAGGTCATCATCACCAACGGCAGAGAGCGGCGCGAAATGAAATTCAAGAAAGCCGAGCCGCTGCTTGCGAGCGGCGAGTGGCAAATTGCCACCGGGTAAGCTATCTCGGGAGCCGAGATGGCTTTATCTTCCTCACATCTCGGATTCTCGAATGCGCGAGGTGGTTGTGTTGGGTGGTCGGGCAGCGCTTGTGAGGGTCCAACCGGACTTGACGTTCGCGCCACAACTGAACTCAAGTTAGAAGCGATGCCTGCCCCGTAGCGAGCTCCGCTCTGCTGCGGGGTTCTCTGAACTCTCCCCGACGGCGCCCTTTTTTGGGCTGGTGGTAGGAGGGTGGTAGAGTGGCTGTATGAGTGAATATGTCCCGACTATAGGCCTCGAAATCCATGCGGAGTTGAAAACTAAGACCAAGATGTTTTGTTGCTCCAAGAACGACGCAGACGCGATGGAGCCCAATGTGAATATTTGCCCCGTGTGTATGGCCCATCCGGGCACACTCCCCGTAATCAATGCGGAAGCTGTAAGGCACGTTTTGCGGGTAGGGCTTGCTCTCGAGGCAGAACTCGCAGATTACACGGAATTCGACCGCAAGAACTATTTTTATCCCGACTTGCCGAAGGGCTACCAACTCTCGCAGTACAAGCACCCGCTCGTCTCGGGCGGAGAATTGAACGGCGTCAAGATAACGCGCGTGCATCTCGAAGAAGACACCGCAAGCTCTATGCATACCGAAGACCTTTCGACGAACTCAGGGCAGGGGGGAATGACGACCATAGATTACAACCGCGCGGGGGTGCCGCTCATGGAACTTGTGACGGAGCCGGTCATCAAAAGCTCGAAACAGGTCGGCGATTTCGCGCGCGAATTACAAACACTTCTGCGCTATTTGGGCGCAAGCGAGGCGAATATGGAAAAGGGCCAGATGCGCGTGGAAGCGAATGTCTCCGTGGCAAAGGTTGTCGAGGAGACACCTCTCCGCTCTGGCGGCGAGGAGTCACCTCGACTCGGAACGAAGGTGGAAATAAAAAATCTTAATTCGTTTCGTGCCATGGAGCGGGCGATTGAGTACGAGATACGACGGCAGACGGAGCTTTTGGAGCGCGGGGAGGATGTAACCCAAGAGACACGCGGATGGGACGAGGGGAAGCAGGCGACGTTCCCGCAGCGCGTGAAGGAAGGAAGCGCTGATTACCGGTATTTTCCGGATCCCGATTTGCCCTCTTTGAAGCTTTCCGAGATTCCCGAATATCAAGGCGACGCCTTGATGGCAAGCATGCCAGAATTGCCGTGGCAGCGCCGGGCAAGGTATCTGGGACTTGGTATCAAAAGCGAGGATGCGCAGCTCTACGTGCAAGAATCGGCGCTTGGGAGCTTCTTTGAGGAGGTGATAGCGCTGCCCGGGGGAGACAAAGCGCGCATACTTCTGGCCAGTAACTACATCGCGAATGACCTTGTAGCAATAATCTCCTCCTCCGCTAAAGCTACGAAGGACAAGCGAGATATCGAGAAACGAGATACAGGATATCAATCTAAAATAACAATCTCGGCACAAGATTTCAAGAAAATTATTGATATGGTCGCGGACAAAAGAATATCCTCGCGTACCGCGAAGGACTTGCTGGTCGAGACGGCAAAAAGCGGCCGCAATCCCGAAGAGGTCGCCGAAATCGGCAATCTGTATCAAGTAAGCGCAGGAGGTGATTTTGAGGCCGTAGTGATGGATGTTATCTCGAAAAATCCCACGGTCGTTACTGATTTCAAGAGCGGAAAGCAAGCTGCGCTCGAATACCTCGTCGGTCAGTGCATGAAGGCCCTAAAAGGGGCAGGAGATCCGATGTCACTTCGAGAGCTTTTGAAGCAGAAGATGACCTGAAGTTAATAACACGATATCCACACTTCTGTTAAGCGATATTGGCAGTCCGAGGTACACTTCTCGGATGTCTGACGCCATGTGGTTGGAGGGTAAAGAATACATATCGTCAAAACGAGCATCGCAATTAAGCGGTTATGCGCAGGATTACATCGGACAGCTTGCTCGCAAGGGACTTATTGACGCACAAAGAGTTGGAGGACTCTGGTTTATCTCGATGGCCTCTCTCTCGGAGTATAAATCCCATGCTGATGCCTATGTACCGCAGTTGCCGGAAAAAAAAGATTCTGTAGACGCGGATTCGCTCGTCTCTTTTGACGGCAAGGATCATATTTCCGCTTCCCGCGCCGCCAAAATAACGGGATACCACCCTGATTACGTGGGACAGCTTGCACGTTCGGGCGCCATTATTTCGCGTCAAGTGGGCAATCGCTGGTATGTTGATAGGGCGGCTCTCCTGTCTCATAAAAAAGAGAAAGACGGCCTACTCGGGGCTGTCCAGGCGCAATCGGTAGGCATTTCACGGAGCGATGCTTCAATACTAGGCAGTGAAGATACCCATGGAAGCCGCTACAATGGCCCAGGACCGTTTTTGACGTATACGCGCGATGATAGGGACCTCATGCCTGTCCTAAATACGCCTGAGAGTTCATTCTCGGACTCTTACGAAGGATTCCAGGACTCTCAAAAAGATGCACACATTTCCGTACCAGTACCAATCCGGGTTCTCCCGAGGAAAGAAACATTATACCACACGCACCCTGTCAAGCATGTCAAATTAGGAAGCAGTACACACGGAAAGACTATACATTACGGGACATTCCGGGGGCTTGCCGCCGCAGCACTGACTATCGTCATTGTCCTTTCTTTTGGCTTTGTCACTCTCAAAAACAGCTCAGTCTACGGCACAAGGACCAGCCCCTCAGGCACGGTCATCCAGAGAAATATGTTTACGGCGAATGCCGCCGACGCTCTCGAATGGATCGAGCGTCTTGTTCAGAATTTCTTGGTAAAAGAGCTTATCTATAAGAGGGGGCAATAAGTAGGTGCCAGCTGCCAGCTGCCAGGTGCGAGGTGCCAGCACAATTCAAAGGACCGTCCTTGGTGAGAGAAAATAATCCGAGATAGACTGTAAAAACGTATCTCGATGTGGCGAGATATGTATGGTTTGAAGTAAAAAGTAATGCCACCAAACACAAATACGCCGGGAATCTCTTTGTGCAGATGACGTAATCTTGCTACTGACGGGCATTCAGTGACCTTGTGAGGTTCCCGTTAAGGTCAAAACTCCGGCAGGGTACTTCCGGGGTCGATGTCCGGGTCGAGTTGCCGGGACTTTTTGCTTGGATTTTGACAACCCGGTTTCGCGCACCGTTATCCACATATTTCTCCACCCGATATCCACAGGATATCCGGAAAAGCTAGTAGAATACTAGATATATCGGGCGTCCGAATAAGCCATGAGTGACGAAATTTTCTTCGACGGTAAACGCTATATTTCCGCGCACGACGCGGCGGCTTCCGCCGACCTTACGCGGGACTACATCGCCCGCCTTTGTAGGGACGGGCGGGTCGCCGGCCGTCGCATCGGCAAGAATTGGTATGTTGACCACGCCTCTCTCAAAGATTTTCTTATTACCCAGGAATTCGCGAAGAGCCGCCGCAGCGAATCTCTCGTAGAGGAGCGCGCCCGCGAATATCACGGAAGCGTGGTCGCTGATGGGTTACGCAGGAATGCCCCTGTAGCTGCGCCCCTGCGCACACTCGCATCCCGCGCCGCGCCTGCGCAGGTGTCGCGGGTCATATCGGGCCGCGCGGATGAAATAAAAAATAAATTAGCGGGCGCAGTCGCGGCGCAAACGCGCAACGGACACGGGCAAGCAAAACTTCTCTCCAGTATGCCGGGCGGATTCGCGCATGCGGCGCTTACAGGGGCGCACATCCCCGTTTACGCGCTCACCCCGCTCACGGAATTTCTTCACAAAGTAACGGCACTCGCGCTCACCTTGATGCTCACCTTCGGCACGTATGCGGCGGTCGACCCCGCGTACGCGCGATTTGCCGCTGATTCCGTACGGGAAAATGTAAACGCCGCACTCGATTCGTATCGCGCCGCGACCGGCGGCGGCATCCGCGAGTTTGCCAACCGTGCGCAATCACAGGTCGCGTCGGCTGCGGAGAATCCGGGAAGCGTTCTCGCTTCAGCCCAAGCCGCGCTCACCGAAAACGTCCCGAATCTCTTCGCGCGCTTTGCTCGCGGGCTGAACTCTCGCGTGAACGAGTTGGTATACGCGGTCGCCTTCCCACTTGAGCTCGTCGGCTCGCGCGGCATCGCTCAAAAAAATACAGGCGGTTCCGTCTCGGTCTCCGTTGCACCGTACACACCCAAGCGTGCGCCGGCGTCCCCGACATCGACGACCCGCGCGTCCGTCGCACAAACCATCATCCAGAACCCAGTCGTCGAACGCATCATGGAGACCACGCGCCTCGTCGCGACTGGCGGCATCACCGAGGAAATCCTCGACCGCAAGCTCGCCGCGCTCGACGCCAAGCTCTCCTCGCAGGTCTTCACTTCCTCCGCCGCACAGACCACCAATGTGACCAATGTGTACGCCGCCGCAGCGAGCGTCGGCCGCATCGAGCACCTCGACGAGCTCGACCTCACCAACCCCACCATTACCAATGCAGGCATCTCCGGAGGCTCAATCTCAGGCGCATCCGTCTCCGCGACCGCGCTCTCTTCCTCGGGAGACACCAGCCTTGCGACGACGACGGTGACGGGCGACCTCACGGTGACGGGTAACCTTTCGCTTACCGGAGCGTCGGGCTCGCTTACGGTTGCAAGTTTGTCGTCCACCAACGCCACCACGACAAATCTTTTTGCAACATCGACGACACTCATAAACGCGACCACGACCAACCTATATGCGTCGAGTGCGAGCTTCGGCACTGCATCGACAACAAACCTCCTATTCACCAACGCGACGGGCACTAATGCGACTACGACGAATCTCTTCTCGACCCTCAGCCGCTTCACGACGGGCATCATCGACACCTTCACCTCCACGCTCGCCACCATCACGGGGCTCAACGTGACGAACAGCACAACGACGAACGCGACCAGCACGAACGCGTTTAGCACGAATTTTGTTGCGACCAACGCCACCACCACGAATTTCTTCTCGACCAACGCCTCGACCACCAATGCGACATCGACCACTCTCTTCTCCGTCCTCTCCAACTTCACCACGAGCGTCATCTCGACCTTGACCGCCGCCGCCGCCACCATCACCAACCTCGTCGCGACTACCATCTCCGGTACCGATCTCACGTACACCAACGCAACGACGACGAACGCCACTTCGACGAATTCATACATCTCCAATCTCGGCGCCGTGACCGCATCAACCACCGACCTCACGTTTGCGACCGCCGTCGGCGGCAATGCCACGACAACGAATCTCTTCTCCACGACCGCGTCGAGCACAAATCTGTACTCGACCAATGGGAACATCGGCGTGCTCTCGGCGGGTACGCTCTCGCTCACGGGCCTCGCGACTTTTGCGAACGGGTTTGTTGCCCAAGCATCATCTACCGTCACCGGCAACTTCACCACGACCGGTGTGAACGCGTTCACCGGAGCGAGCAACTTCACCGGTCTCGCATCGTTCACACAAGCCTCCACGACCCGTTTCTCCGTCTTCGACAAAGCCTACTTCGGCGGCTCGGCCACGAGCACGTTTGATTCAGCCGGCAATCTTTCAGTTGCCGGCACCCTCGGCGTCACCGGCGATACCACTCTTTCGAACGCCACGACAACGAATCTCTTCTCCACCACTGCATCGTCCACAAATCTTTTCAGCACGAATCTCAATGCGGGCACCGTCACGCTCGGTCACGCAACGACGACGAACCTGTTCTCGACAACCGCATCATCCACGAACTTGTTCTCGACCAATGGAAACATCGGCGTGCTCTCGGCCGGCACACTCTCGCTCGTCTCGACCCTGAACGTCTCCGGCCTCTCCACCCTCGCAGGATTTATCTCCACCGCATCCTCGACCATCTCAAGCGGCCTTTTCACCGCATCAGGCGGCGCAAGCACCACCAACATCACCGCATCGGGCACCGGCTACTTCGGCCTCGGACAATTCACCAACACTTCGGGCACCACGACCATCGCAAGCGGCCAAGGCTTTACCATCGGCTCCTCGCAGTTTGTCTTGCAGCAGGGAAGCGGCAACGTCGGCATCGGGGAAACGGCACCGGGGTCAATGTTGAGCGTGAGCGGTGGCGGCAGCTTCGGTAGCGGATACGACACCACCGCGGCTCCAACGGGAGGATTAATAATAGAAGGCAACGTCGGCATCGGGACGACTACCCCGAACAACCTGACAACTCTCTACTCTGCCACGAAGTCCGCATTGGAGTTTTCGGGAGCGGCGGCTGGTTCTTGGACAATGGGGTACGACGTATCGAACGGTCGCTTCTCCATCGCATCCTCCACCGCGCTGGGCACAACGGACAGGTTGGTGATAGATAGTTCCGGCAACGTCGGCATCGGGGAAACGGCACCAGGGTCAATGTTGAGCGTGAGCGGAGGCGGTAGTTTTGGTAGCGGATACGACACCACGGCGGCACCGACAGGAGGGTTAATAATAGAAGGCAACGTCGGTATTGGGACGACGAGTCCGGTGGCAACGCTTGGTATTCAGGGAAGTATCGGTGTAAATGCCTCACAACTGTATCTTGCGGCGAGTGGGCAAGTCGGGATTGGGACGGCGAGTCCGGCCGGTCTCTCCGCGCTCTCCGTCACGGGAAGCGGCGGAAGCAATGGGCCAGCTCTCACCCTCAACGACACCAGCGGTTACGGCGCAGGCATTTCACTAAATGCGAGCGGTGTCAACAAAAGCTTCTTTGGCTCCTCTGCAAATTGGACGGGTTCGCTTGGTGCTGACAAGTGGTATCCAGCCATAGCCGCTGTTAGCGGCCTCGGCATCAACTTCTATGTTAATGGGGGCACCACGCCGAGTCAGGTAATTACAAGCACCGGCAACGTCGGCATCGGGACGACGACGCCTTGGGGTAAACTGTCGGTCACGGGTGCGGGGACGGGGACGGGGGTTAATTTCCTACTGGCCGACTCCGCCAACTCTCCGATATTCAAAGTTCTCGACAATGGTTCTATTACCGCAACCGGCGCGTTTACCTCCACTTCCGGCTCCGCCAACACCTTCCCATACGCCAGCTCCACCGCGCTCACGGTCTCGGGGCATTGCGTGACGGGCGACACAAAATTGCGCCGCCGCAGACGGCGTGGGGATGTGTTTGGAGATGATGATGACGACCTGGAAAATGAAAACACCGCCCTTTCGAGCGATGCTCTCAAATCCATGTCTTCAGAAAGTTCTCATCCAGACAGGACCTCGTATGCGACAACTCTAGCAAATCGAACATGGAAGTCAAGTGAAGATTACGGAGGTGGGGAAAACCTCTACCTACAGCCGCCAGAGGGAGTCGAACCCTCCAGACATGGATTACGAGGTCCTGTCTGGCACCAAGCTGACGGCTTGCGGCAAGTCTATCACAAAGGAACCCGCTACTTAGTAGACAATAAATACGTCTACGACGAGCCGGAGATTACCGAGCTTGAAGCGGGCGACGAGATACAGTCGCTCGACGAAAAGACGGGCGAGATGGTCTGGAGCCGCGTCAACAAAGTCCTCTTCATGGGCGTCAAAGACATTTTCAAGATTACGACCGCCTCTGGCAAAACAATCCGCACAACGGCGAATCATCCGTATTTTGTGCAAAAACAGATTAAGCTGGCTCAAAAACCGAAGCTCGGCATCTTTGTCGATGATGCGAACATGTACCACGCGCAGAAGAAGGCCGGATGGACGATCGGACTCAAGAATCTTAAGCGCGAACTGGCGAAGCAGTATGATGTGCGCTTTATCCGCTACTACGCGGCGGTACCAGTCGAAGGCGACAAAGCCCGGCTGGCGACACTCGACTTCCTCGCTAAAATCAGGAAGTTTGCATTGCTCTGCACCAAGCCGCTCAAATACATCATGACGATAAAGGACGGCGTGCGGGTAGTGGAAAAGAAAGGAGATATGGATGTCGATATAGCGCTCGACGTAACAGAGACGCTACGCGACCTCGATGCAGTGCTCGTCGTTTCCGGCGACAGCGACCTCTTGCCGCTCCGAAGGTATGTGGCAGCGCGTGGCAAGCATCTCGCGTTTGCCGCATTCCGCCACAATATGGCATGGGAGCTCACCAAGGGCGGAAGTTATATCTATCTCGACAATATGCGCGCTTCGCTCGCGCTGTACGGGAAAAGTGACAAGACAGCACAAAAAACGAACTCCGAGCTTTCGCCCGGAGTTACATTGACAGAAGCATTGTATACGGAGCGCCCGGGCAAGTCAAGCGGGGTGTGGACAAGGGTTGCTGACATGCGTGAAGGAATGATAATCGCGGTTGCAGAGGAGAATGCACGCGAGGCAGAGAAAGCGCGCGGCGGCGGAGCCGCCACGCGCAAGGAACTCCCACGCGGAGTATCCACGCTTGTCCGATGGGATCGCGTCGTGAAGATTGAGAAGCTCCCGCCTGAAGACGTGTACGACGTTGAAATTGCCGGCACCCACAACTTCGTGGCCAACGGCATCGTGGCGCACAACACCTACCTCTCCAATCTTTTGGCAACCGCCTCCTCCACCATCGGCGACGGCACGCAAGCGGGCGGTCTCACCATCTCGGGCGGCGCGACGACGACGGGGAATGCGTACTTTGCGGGGAATGTGGGCATCGGGACGGCGAGTCCCGGTAGCTTACTAACACTTGGCGGGACGCCGCTCATCAGTGTTGATACGACCGATGGAAGCGATACTAAGAGTCTCCAATTGAGCGGTGGCGGCGGTGCGGCGAACTCAAGCAGAGGAGCATACATGAATATATACGGTAACGATTCGCTCTTTAGCACAGGCGGTATATTGGATGTGATTGCGGGCAACGTCTCGACGGGCGACATACGGCTTTGGACTCAAGATATTGAAAGAGTGCATATCGATTACGACGGCAACGTCGGCATCGGGACGACAACGCCGTGGGGCAAGCTGTCGGTGACGGGCGCGGGGACGGGGACGGGGGTCAACTTCCTGCTTGCCGACTCCAACAACACTCCAGTATTTAAGGTCTTGGACGACGGAAGCATCACGGCGACCGGCGCGTTTACTTCCACCTCCGGAAGCGCCAACACGCTACCGTACGCATCCTCCACCGCGCTCACCGTTTCCGGCCATTGCGTCACCGGCGACAGCCGCTTGCGCAGAAGGCGCAAGTGGCGCGACGCCTTTGGGGACGACTTTGACCCGGAGGATTTGGAGTGGGTTCCGGAGCTTGGGGCGTGGGTTTTGGCAACGAAAACCCGAAAGAGCAAAGGCAAAAAGGAAAACGCCACCCTTTCGAGTGACGCTCCCTCCACGCCTTGCGAAGTGCTTGGTGCAGGACCTGACCAGTCAATGGTACTTGATAGAAATGAATTGTCAATGAGGAGGGGTGTGGAAAGCCCGGCGGAAGGATTTGCACCCTCAAGGCATGGATTGTCAGGTCCTACCTTGCACTTCGCCGCCGGGCTCCGCGCAGTCTACCATGAAGGAAAACAGTACTTGACCGACGGGCGGTGGGTGTACGACGAAATGCGCGTCGACGAGGTGCAGGGCGGCGAGGAGATTGCCTCGCTCGACGAAAAGACGGGCGAGATAGTGTTCTCACGCGTGAATGCGCTCATGGACATGGGGGTCAAAGACATCTTCAAGCTCACGACCGCGAGCGGCAAGACCATCAGAACGACGGGGGAGCATCCGTACCTAGTTCTTGACGCCGAAAGCGCGAATTCGGCCCGGTTCAATAATCCATCCCTTGCCTCGCAGCGTCTTTGGAGTCTGGCGTTCAAAAAATTCCTTGCACTCGCGGATCAAAGAATCGCGTCTGAAGTTTTCCACGTACACGACAACAAGGCCTTCGGTAACGGCGGGGTCGAATTTGCGAATGTCGGCGAATCCGTGGTCGGAAGTAAAAAGCGCCATACGATGCTCTCTCGCGTATTGGAAAATCTCTTCGTCGGGCGCGGTCGCGAGGCCAATCTCGCCGGTGTACGTCAGCTCAATGTTGGAGAGCGTGCGCAAAGCGTCGCGCACATCGCGGTTGACACACTGGTCCGCGAGGACGGCGAGCATGGCTCAAGCGTGCGCGACGCGAGCCAGGATTTGGGCGGGACTCTCAAGAACGCCGGTAGCAAATTCAATCGCGGCGTCAACGTCCTTTTTGGTGATTCCTTCGTATTGCCCGGGAATCTCGTCGAGCGTGTATCCGGCGCGAATGAGATTGAGAATATCGGCCACAGCAATACGCGTCCCGCGAATAGTGGGCTTGCCGAAACGAACGTCTCCACTGATGGTGATGCGCTTGTTCATAACGCAGATAGTATAGCACAGGGACGGAATATCGAGTCAAGCGACAAACGAGCCTGGAAAAAGGTGACCGAATTGCATGAAGGACAGATGATTGCCGTGCAGGGAGGCCTGCCTGTGCAGGGCACGCAGACATGCGGCGCGGCCAGCGGCCGCGCCGCCTGGGACCGCATCGTAGCAATCGA
>Ga0209541_10017298_pt1 | contig 10565 bp, 13 predicted proteins | sample RifCSPlowO2_01_FD_184027 | JGI IMG/M metagenome (GOLD analysis project Ga0209541, IMG submission 184027) | Groundwater microbial communities from Rifle, Colorado - Rifle CSP2_plank lowO2_0.1 (SPAdes) (version 2) | ecosystem: Environmental > Aquatic > Deep subsurface > Groundwater | place... | reverse complement strand
CTTTTCCACGACATATTGCACAATCGGCTTATCCACTAAAGGCAGCATTTCTTTAGGCATAGCCTTGGTTTGGGGTAGAAAACGCGTCCCAAAGCCGGCAACGGGAATTACAGCCTTACGCACCTTTGACATTGTCTTTTAGTATATAGGTGTGGTATAATACTTGACAAGAGCTGATAAAAAAGCTCTTTTTTTGACGAGCAAGCTCGTCAGAGCATAGAACAAAGGACAAAGAACAAAAATATGTCCTATGAACTATGTTTTTCGAATGTTCTAAAAATGAACCCTTTCATTTTTCTACGTGAGGTCAAGTCAGAAATGGAAAAAGTCGTCTGGCCTACCCGCAACCAAGCAATCCAGCTTACTGTTATGGTTATTGCCGTCTCGGTTTTGGTGGGAGCTTATATTGGAGGATTAGACTTTATCTTAACAAACGTACTTAATTCAATAGTAAAATAACTTTAGCAATATGGCAGATCAAGATCAAAACAAACCCAACGAAGAAACAACACCTGAAACCCCCCAAACTGAGGAAACCCCAGTTGTGGAAGAATCTACAGATGCAGTAGCGTCGGTAGACGAACAACAAGAAAGCCCATCTGTAGAAGAAATTAGGCCGGTCGAAGATATAGACGAGCCGGCAGACGCAGGAGAAATAGAGGCTCCTCCAGAAGCAATCGAAGAGCGCGGATCCGGAAAAAAGCTTAAAGGACATATCGTTATCACCAAAAGCAGTGATCCTAACGGCCGCTGGTATGTCGTGCACACAACTTCAGGCCATGAAGCACGGATTGCTGAAAATTTAAGACAAAGAGTCGAAACAATGGCGCTTGAGGATAAAATTTTAGAAATTCTTATCCCCACTCAAGACCGCGTTGTTATCCGCTCAGGGAAAAAATATACTATCAAAGAAAAGATTTTCCCGGGGTATTTGATTATTAAAATGATTATTACCGACGAGGCGTGGCTCGCTGTCCGCACAACTCAGGGAATTACTGGATTCGTTGGAGCAGGTACAAAGCCGACTCCTCTTTCTGAAACAGAAGTGTCCAACATTGAAAAATTCGTTTCAGCCCCAGCGGCTCGCTATAAAGTCCGTTTTTCTGTCGGCGAAGCTGTTAAAATTACAGACGGACCTTTCTCGCAATTTTTGGGGACAATCAGCGAAATGGACGAAGCCCGCGGGAAAGTTAAAGTATTGGTTTCTATTTTCGGCCGCGAAACACCGGTTGAGCTTGATTTTTTGCAAATTTCGAAAGTATGAAATTTTAAATTAAATAAATATGGCAGGTAAAAAAATTAAGGTTCAAATTAAATTAAGCTTAAAGGCGGGTGAAGCAACACCGGCCCCTCCTTTGGGACCAACTCTCGCCCAACACCAAGTCCCTATTATGGACTTCGTCAAAGAATATAACGAAAGAACCGCAGAGCAAAAAGGCAACATTATTCCCGTAGTCTTAACCGTTTACGAAGACAGAACTTTTAGTTTTATTACCAAGCTTCCTCCGGTTTCGGCCATGATTAAAAAAACTTTAGGTCTCGAAAAAGGATCAGGAGCTACCCCTAAAGAGACAGCTGGGACGCTATCTAAAGCTCAAGTTCAGGAGATTGCCCAAAGTAAACTGCCGGATTTGAATACTACCGATTTGGAAGCAGCTGTCAAAACCGTAGAAGGCACAGCTCGAAGTATGGGAGTGAAAATTCAAGAATAATGGGAAAAACAAAACTAAATATCATCGGACAAGAAGTTGAAAAGAAAGAAAAATCTTCTAAAAAAGAACAGAAGATCCATCTAGCTGGACTAAAAGGCGGACAGCGCGTCAAAGTTATCGATGCCGAACCGATACAAGCAGCGCAAAATTTACAAGAAGTAAATGAGGTACAAAGAGAAAACACAGAACACTTCAGAGGAAAGAAATATTTAACAGCCCGTGCTAAAGTTGACCCTAAAAAAACTTACAATATAACAGACGCTGTAAAACTACTAAAAGAAACTTCCATCTCTAGGTTTGACGGTTCGGTGGAATTACATCTAGTTCTAGCTAAAGACTCTCTAAACACCAGTATCGAACTTCCCAACTCAACAGGAAAAACCAGAAAAATTGAAATTGCAAATGACGCAACCGTAGAAAAATTAAAAACCGGTAAAGTAGATTTTGACGTACTTTTGGCTTCTCCAGATATAATGCACAAACTCGTTCCGTTTGCTAAACTTTTAGGACCAAAAGGTCTAATGCCAAATCCTAAAAACGGAACATTAATCCCCAATCCTGAAAAAGTCATGGATCAGTTTAGCGGCAATAACATTAACATAAAGACCGAAAAATCTGCTCCTTTAATACATATAGTAGTTGCCAAAACAAGCCAGCCGGAAAATGAAATAGAAGAAAATATTAAAGCCATTATTATAAGTATTGGGGAAAAGAATATCAAAAAGGCAACGGTTGCCGCCAGCATGGGACCCGGAATTCAGGTTTCTGTTGCGTAAACGGTTGTTTTGAGTTAAAATACATTAATCCGAAGACAGTAGGTCGAGCACAAGGCGAGATAAATCCTACCGAGGGCAAATTTACATTCGCACCTCGTGTGCGTTTTTTTGTTTTAAAAGCATGAAAAAGAGCGACAAACCATTAATAGTTGATAGTTTGGCTAGTCAAATTAAAGAAGCCAAGAGCGTTACCGTGCTTAATTACCAAGGCATGCCAAACAAACAACTCAACGAACTTCGCCAAAAAGTGCGCGAGGCGGGCGGAATTTTCGCTGTTTCCAAAAATACTCTTATTAAACGCGCTCTTGAGAAAGTCCATAAAATCTTTGATACAACTTCCCTCGATACTCTTCTTACTGGTCCGACAGCAATTATTCTTTCCCAAAATGACGAGGTTGCCCCTTTGCAAGTTTTAGGAAAATCAATTGAAGATTCAGGGTTGCCAAAACTCAAATTTGGAATTTTTGATGGCAATGTTTTAAGTCTGGAAAAACTGCTCACCTTGTCCCACCTGCCGGGAAAAAAAGCTTTGGCGGCTCAACTGCTTGGAGCATTAATCGCGCCGAAATACAACATGGTTGGGGTGTTAAATGGTAATTTACAAAAACTGGTGTATATTCTAGACCAAAAGGCAAAGGCGGTGAATTAAGATATGGCAGATGATCAAGTAACACAAACAGGAGAAAAGAGTACAAAAGCACTTTCTGCAAAACTTGAAAAAGTTGTAGAAGAGCTCGAAAAGCTAACAGTTTTAGAACTTTCCGAAGTTGTTCAAGCACTCCAAGAACGCTGGGGAGTTAGCGCTACCCCGGTAGCAGGGCCAGCAGTAAGCGCAGCGCCAGCCGAGGCAGCGCCGCAAGCCACAGGTGGAGTACAAACAGTTGTTCTTACAAACTCCGGTGGGAACAAAATTGCCGTTATTAAAGCTCTTCGCGAAATTAATCCTAACCTAGGATTAAAAGAAGCAAAAGACATGTCTGAAAAACTTCCAGCAGAAGTCTTAAAAGACGTCAAAGCAGAAGAGGCAAAGAACGCACAAGAAAAACTAACTACGGCCGGAGCAACGGTAGAGATCAAGTAATTTATAACTGTTCCATGTTACATATATCGATATATGTAACACAAGAATCCCGGCCTAAAAACCGGGATTTTCTTGTTTAGTGGTAAAATACACTAATGGAAAAGCCGTCCTCTGAACTAGTTGCTCAAATACAAGCTGCCGCTTCGCCGGAAACGCCGACGCCAGAAGAGAGAGAAGTTTTAATAAGAGAGCTGCAAGATTTCACCAAACAAGTAGAACACATAGATAGAACTTATAAAGCCGGTGCAATGGAAAGTTGGATTAGTCCACATGGGAGAGAAGGAAGAACATGGTCTCAAGAATTAGATCATGCAGTTGCGCACAGACACGAAGGGTATGTTCCACAAATGACCTACCCGGCATTAGAACGCAGTTATCACGAGGAGAACGATAGAGATGGAACAAAACTCGATACTACAGCTGGTTTACAAGAGCTGGAACAACTAGAAGTAGATGTCGCCGAAAAATATAAACACATCTCCCCCGTCGCCTTAGTTCTGATATATCACAAGAAAAGAGAGTTTAGGTTTTTAGAAGCAGTAAAAAGTGGGGACTCTAAGGGCGTAATTGCAAACATGCCTTTCGGCAGACCTTCAGACGAGTTGGTTAAATTTGCAAACGCGGCTTACGAAGCAGATCTTCGACCTAAACCAAAGAAAAATGAGACGGCCGAAAAACTTAGCGGGAACACTTTCAATTCAAGAGACTTAAAAGAATATTTTGAATACGCAATACAACTGCTTGGCGCCAAGGAATGGCGGGTGGAGATTTCGACAAAACAGCAAGTAATAACTGTCTACCCTGAAAATAAGAAGGTCGGTATTCCTCCGAGAAGAAAGGTTGACGGGATAGAACTATTGAAACTAACAGCTCACGAAATAGGTGCACACGTGGGTACAACTTATACAGCGGAGTCAAACGGATTTGGCACAACCTCCTTAGGAAAGGATGCAAGTATATTACAAGAAGGGCTGGCAATGCTTGCGGAAAGAGAGATTGAGCAATTAATACTAGGTTACCCTGAGAACCCTGGGCCATATTATGTTTTAGGTATACAGCAAGCATTGGAAAACGGAGGAGATTTTTGGAAAGCCTATGACTATTTAATTGACCTAAGAAAGAAAGAATTAATTGCCCAGGGGCGCTCAGAAAAATACATTGATAAAAACTTACAAGCTGTTCCGAGACGTGTGTTAGCAAGGATTTTCAGAGGTAGTGTTGATTTGTCGCATGGCGGTTATGTTTATACAAAAGATAAGGCGTACCTTGAAGGAGAAATGATTGCAGAAAAAATTAAAGAGGTGGGGCTCCTCGGTTTTATGTTGGCTGGTAAATATGATATTCCGACCGCAATTTTCCTACTTCAAAATAGAGTTATCCCAAAAGATGCTGTAAATCTAACCATTGATGTTGCACATAAAATTTGGGCAAATCAGGGCGATAAAGACTTTTTAGTAAATCTTAACTGGTACAGAGAAAATCACAATGATCCTTACTGGAGAGAATTTGGAGTTACAGACGAGGAATATATACAGGCAATGATTTCTGGAATACCAATTAAATCTCGCTACTCACCGTAAATCTTTGCTTCTAAAAACGCTTCGTCTTCATCCCGAGTTTGAAAAAACATTTTCCCGCCGTGCCGCTGGGTCACAAGTAATCCAAGTTTGGCCAGCTGCACCACCGCCCCTTTCAAATGGTCTTCCTCGTAAATATCACTTAAAAAACGGCAGATAACAACATAGCGCAACCCTGCAGGTTCGCCATTCACTTCCGGCCCTGAAGCGTCAAATACCGTCTCTAATATCTCTCTTTCCAATTGCTGTAAACTCCCGTAGTAAGCTTCATCCAACAAAGGGAAGGCTCCATAATCTGTATCAATTTCTCTCATGCCAATTTCTCTTCCCGTAAACTCTCAAGCATTTTTTCGTACAAAAGTAAAAGTTTGTCTGTCCCGTTGTCGCGGACATAAAAATCATAAGCTGGTTTTGAGTTGATTTCTAAGAACCACAATTTACCCGTACTGTCTTCTGCTAAATCAAATCCCGCATACCCTATTGGAAGTTCGGAGAATACAGGCTTAAGAAAAACATTAAAACTCTCAAGACTTATTGTGTCCTCAACTAAAACTGCTCTTGACCCTTCCCAGTGTAAAGGACTTAAGTTTCCCACAAAAGTAGCTCCCTCCACGTCTTTAAGGTAAGCAAAAACTATTTCATTCTTGAAAACCACAACCCGATATTCTTTTACTATTGGTATATATTCTTGACCCAATACTACATAGTCGTAGTCTTTTGAAGTTTTGTCGAAAACATGTTTAATAGCAAACAAGCATTCGTCCTTACTTGTGCACTTAAAAACACCCAAACCCCCTGCCCCTTTATTTTTCTTAATAACCACCGGTAAACCAAAGTTTTTTTGAATCTCTTCAACAATCTTCTCGTAAGTAGGAACGTTTAAATATTCCTTCCTCTTCTCTTCAATATCAGGATCCAGAAAACCTAAAGTACGCGGCAGGCGAACTTTGTCTTTTAATAATTGGTAGGTAAATTCTTTGTCTTGAAAAATATAAGCATCCGACTCTTTATTGTAAGGAGTGGTCCAATTTGCAAAATAATATCGGTTGTTGCCAATGCTTATCTGAACTACGTTGTGATTATTATCAATAAAACGAAAGTCAATATTTAACTTTTTGCAAACTCGAACTAAACATTGAATATTAACGAGCATTTTATTTATGATACGAGGATTTGTCGCTCTAAATACTTCACTATTTCCTGGGCAACATTAATGCCGGTTGATTCCTCGAAGCCTTGAAATTGCGCGCCCCGGTTGATTTCTAACACATACGGATTGCCTTCTGCGTCATACATAATATCTATCCCCGCGTAGTCAGCTTTAAAAACCTTTGCTGTGTGTTCTGCTAAATCCCGCATTTGGCTGTTTAAGGGGACGCCTTGCACAGCTCCACCTCGCGCAAAATTAGTTAAAAATTCTCCTTCCTGCGCGGTCTTTTTCATAGCCTTCGGCAAAGCTTTACCACCGATAACAATAACACGGTAATCTTGTCTGGTTGTCAACATCTTTTGGAATAGATAATTTGAAATCCCTTTCTCTTTTACTTTTTTCAAAAACTCATCTTTGTTTTCGATTTTAAACACACCCTGACCTGACGAACCGAAACTTGTTTTGGCAATTAAAGGAAATTGCAGTTTATCCCAATCGATAACTTCTTCTGAAGAAAACGAAACACTGGGGACAACTGGGATTCCTGACCTAACCATGTCGTAGTGCTGTTCCAGTTTATTTAAGCGAATCCAAGAAATATACGTTTCTCTATTCATTACAAAAGGCGGCTTCGGGTAATAAGAACCTGCGCTTTGCGCAGAACCTTGCTTTTGCTCGTCGCAAAAGTAGTTAATAAGAGCTACCCGCTGATATGCAAACAACGGTCCGGCAAGTCCAGCGCCAGAAACGCGTAAAACCGCAACATCTGGCATCTCTAAGGGTTTGCCATGCATTAAAACTCTTACCTTGTTTGTAATTCCAACAACTAAGTCTTTATAGAAAAGGTTTTCAGCGCTATGACCAAGCAAACGCGCTTCCTCGGTAATTCGCCCAGGAGCATAATGTTCTGTTGATTTTGAAAAAATGTGGATACGCATAATTAATGTGGTTGGACTAAAAATCCAGTAAGATCACGCCTGCCAATGATTACTTTCTTTTTTAAATGGCCGCGAAAAGAGACGCCTGCGGCAGTACTTATCTTCTTCCCTCCGAGCCAAAATGTCAAGCCAATAATTGGACGCCTCTCCTCGCCCAAAGGATTTCTAACTTTTCTTGTCCCTAAGATATTAGACTCTTTTAACAATCCTAATTTCTCAGCAAGTGTCCAGTCGACAGATGTGCGCCAAGCGCCACTATCCACTTTTGCTTGAACCTCAATTTTTTGTCCTTGCCCGCCTTGTATTTTTATCATTTCAAAAATATTGACTGTTTTTCCTCCTTCTGCTTCAGCGCGAACGCGGGCGGCAAAAGAAGAGGCAAAAAGCGCCTTGGCAATTTGCACACCTTGCTGAGTACTCTCCACATACAAGCCCTCAACCCGGTCAAGTCTGCGGCGCAGACCTGCAATATTAGCAAGCTGAATTTCTAACCCGGGCTCAGCATTAACTTCAAGCACCATAGGTCCTTTTTCCGGGTGTAAAACAACGTCTACGCCCAAATAACCTAAACCAATAGGTTCTGAACAAGCAGTGGCTATTTCTAAAATTCTATTCCATTGCGGAATTTTAATGCCATGTAATTTTCTTTTCGAACCAGGTTTAAAACGGATTAAATTTCCGTGCCACACAGCGTGGGTTGTGACACCCGTTGCAATATCCACCCCGACTCCAAGGGCTCCTTGATGAATATTTGCACGACCGGATGACTCCCGCGTAGGTAGTCTCAACATTGCCATTACCGGCACTTTGTTATAAACAATGACGCGGATATCAGGAGTTCCGCGATATGCATACCTGCGAAAGGCTTTATTACGGCCTACAAATTCTTCAATAAATGCATTATCCGGTACGTTCCCTGCAGAATATGCGCCTTCTAAAATATCCATACCATGCAGTTTTAAATCCTCTATCCCTACCCTCGTTCTTTGTGTCGTAATCCACTCTACTTGCCCTGAAGAGCTATGCCGCGTGGCTTTTTTCCTTACTACTACTATTCCCTCTCCTCCCAAACCCCGGCTTGGCTTAAAAGCAAAACGTTCGGGAAGTTTAGTCCAGTCAAAATTATAGATATCTTCCTGCGTTGTAAACTTGGCGTAGATTTCCGGAATGGGAATTTCGGCCTTCCGTAAAATTCTTTTAGTTAGCAGTTTTGAGCCGGCGACCTTTCTCCCGCGACGAGAATTTGAAGGATAAGAATAAAGCTGAAAACGAGCGTTAAGACCAAGGATTGAAGACAAGTGCATAAGTTAAATTAATTTCTAATTAGTTTTCTAAATCTCCAAATCTCCAGAAGCCTGAGGCCTGAGTATGTACCCAAGAAAAGATCCAAGCCAAGCACCATAAGCAAGTATATTTCTGGGTTTAGGAGAGCAAATTCCTGCAAGGCGCTTAAACTTAAGAAAACAAATGACATTAGAGCTAAAATTAAAGTTTCTACAGTTAAGGAAGCGGCAATCCGGATGCTTTTTCCCAATTGCGCGCGGGTAAAGTCTTCTGCTAGTAAAACTAAAATTATTACCGGAAAGATAGAAACTTCAGCCAATTCCCGCCTGCCAAAAATTTGCGGGCCGACAAAAAGAATTGCCAAAACCGCTAAAACAACAACGAGTAAAATAAGCGCCATGCGGGGTAGGTACTGGAGTTTTACACGCAGCCGGCGCAGAAGCATTCGGGAGAAAGTTGAGACAGTAACTATAACTAAAAATAAACCGATACCAACGACCGGACCGGTTGCAACAAAGACCGCCGACAACGCCGCGGGTAAAAAGATTCCAAATCCGCGCAAACCGATTAAATGGCGCGACGCGGCAATAACAGCCGCAACCAAAGGCAGTAGCAAAAGAAGGACGATGTTATCAATCGGTACGCCTTGAGTCAGTGCGTTGCGGATAGCGTAACTAATTGGATGCAGCCAGGCAGAACCCAACTCTTGCTGTCCTACTAAAGCCAATAAAACATCTGCCTCGAAATTTATGCGAAACATGCGTAAAGTATACCAAGCACAAGCTCAGATAGCCAGATTTCCAGATATCAGATAACCAGATCTTCAGATTTGATAACTAAACTTTCATTTCCTATCTGATAAGATAAGTTGTGTCTTTAATTAAAAAAAGCCTCAGATCTAAGAGTTTACAAAATTTCTATTGAATTATTAGACCCCTTATACAAAATTGCATATTTGATTCCGCACCTAGGTTTGCGTACTCAACTCATTAAGTCTGGGGAGGCAATTGCCCCTCTTATAAGTGAAGGTTTTTCAAGGCAACGAAACCCTAGGGATGCTGCAAGGTATTACGAAATAGCCATGGTTGAGAGTGATGAAGTCTGTGTCCATCTTGAAAAGACTGTTGTGCTTTCAAAAAGATTTACTCGTCTACCAAAAACCAAATGCGAGAATCTAATAAGTTCTTATAACGAACTTTCAAAACAACTAAATCGTTTAAGAACTATATGGAAAGATTATGCCCTTAAAAAGGGGTAATCCGATAATCTGGCAATCTGAAATCTGGCGGTCTGGTAATCTGAAGCTTACTCTCCATCTGGCTGGATGCCAAGAAGCCAAAGTACTGCGGTTTTTTTGTAACGCCTGTCTCCACGGGAATTAATTCTAATCGGAGTTAGTTTTCCGCGCTTCCCCCAGCGCTTTATAGTTAAAGGAGAAACCCTTAAAATTTCGGCGACTTCACGGACAGTCAGAAGGTCTGGGAGGTCATTTATTTTTAGCGCTTTTTTACCCTGAATCATGTGAGCAAGCCAGAAGAACTTACTGATACTGACTGTATCAGACTACAACTTTTTGTCAAGCACCAATTTTCTTATTATCTTGTGATTAAAAAGCCAGGAGGGCTCCGAAGATTATTAATAAAAATCCGGCTCCGATTGCAAGATAAGTTGGAAGGCTAAATCCGGCGACTGGTGTTTCGCCTGAAGGCGTGGTTGTACCTCCTTGAGTTCCGGAAACAGTAAACGTGGTTGTGTAAGTACCTTTGGAATCAGTGACAGTGATCGTATGAGTGCCAGCAGCCAGAGATGAAGGAATGGTGTAACTCCACTTACCAGCCGAATCAGCCTTGACACTGGCGGTTATCGGATCTGATTGAATGGTAATTGTCACAGTCGCATTCGGGGCAGCAGTGCCGGAAAGTGTACTTCCTGCTGTTACTGTTTTGTTTGCTGGTAAAGTTACTGTGGGTTTGGTTACAGCTCCAGCCGGGCTAGCAGATGGTGATGGCGAGGCTGTCGTTCCACCACTAGCAGGTGCAGCAGTGGA
>Ga0209541_10017297_pt1 | contig 10567 bp, 10 predicted proteins | sample RifCSPlowO2_01_FD_184027 | JGI IMG/M metagenome (GOLD analysis project Ga0209541, IMG submission 184027) | Groundwater microbial communities from Rifle, Colorado - Rifle CSP2_plank lowO2_0.1 (SPAdes) (version 2) | ecosystem: Environmental > Aquatic > Deep subsurface > Groundwater | place... | reverse complement strand
TCTTCATCTTCATCTAGTAGCGGCGGCGGTGGTGCGGGTAGTGGATGTGGAACTGGCTACAGCAAGGTTGGCACGAGTTGTGTTAAAGATGCTGCTACAGCAGCAGTAGAAACAACCTCTGCGGCTGAAGCGGATTCAGTGGAATCTGCTCCTTCAACAACATCCTCTTCAAGCTCATCGGGTGGTGCTGGAGAAGCTGCTGTGGAGCAACAAGGAGAGCAAGGCTTGCCTGCTCAAGCTGGTGATGCTGCTGCTGACCAAGCTGCTCGTGATGCCTTAGCTGGTAGAGAAGTTGATGGTGGATTTGCCCAAACACTCAAGAACCTGAGCGGCTTATGGATAGCAGTTGTTGTTGTCGTAGTCATTGCGGGAGTCTTGTTCGGAGTGTACAGAAGCAAGTCTTTAGTGAAAGGGCCATCAAGGAGATAAGGCTTTTTTTCTTCTTTTTTCTTTATCTTTTTCTTTCTAGTTCCATAAACTATTTCTTCTATATTATGGAGAAGGACTTATGGCAAAAAAAAATCAAGGAACGTATACCATTCAAGGAACGTATCAGCATTACCGCGGGAAATCCTATGAAGTGATAGGTATGGCGCGCCACACGGAAACAAAAGAGGATCTTATCATCTATCGTGGATTATATGATGATCCAGAATTAGGAAAGAAGCCTCTGTTTGCTCGCCCGAAAGATCTCTTTTTTGGTGCGGTCATCGTGAATAAAAAAGTTCTTCCACGATTTAAGACAGTAGATTAGAAGAGCTGATCTTCAAAGAGATAAATCTTTCTTCAATGGTTTCTTTTCCATAACGCCAAAGCACAACAATCTTTATATATTGCCCTTTGTCCTCTTTTTCTTTTAGATGAAAAAAAAAGGTGCGCTTATTCTTGAAGATGGCTCTGTTTATCAAGGATATTCTTTCGGGCATCCAGTCTCTTCTGCAGGGGAAGTTGTTTTTACGACGGGAATGGTCGGCTATCCTGAATCATTGACAGATCCATCTTTTCGAGGGCAGATCTTAGTTTGCACCTATCCTCTGATCGGAAATTATGGTGTTCCTTCAAAAGAACAGCAAGATGGCTTGCTAAATCATTTTGAATCTGAAAAAATTCATGTGCAAGGATTGATTGTAGCTGATTATTCTCCAGATCCTTCTCATTGGAATAGTACACAAAGCTTAGGCTCTTGGTTGTCTGAAGAGAAGATTCCTGCTTTGTATGGCATTGACACCCGTGCCTTAACAAAAAAGATACGGGAAAAAGGAGTGATGCTAGGAAAGATAGTTGTTGATGATGATATCCCTTTGGAAGATCCTAACTCCAAAAATGTAGTTGCTGAAGTGAGTATTTCTCAAAAGAGGGTATATTTTCCAAACTCTCTATCTAATCATATCACCCATCCCCCGAATAATGATTCTCCTCTTCGTATTGTCATCATCGACTGTGGCGTGAAACAGAATATCATCCGCTCGTTTATAAACCGAGGAGTTACCGTCATCCGTGTTCCTTGGGATTATGATTTCTTTACTGAAGAGTTCGATGCTGTATTCATCTCTAACGGTCCGGGTGATCCTAAACGATGTGGAAAAACGATTGAGCATCTTCAGAAGGCTTTGCTTCTTGACAAGCCTATCTTTGGCATATGCCTGGGCTCTCAATTGCTTGCTTTGGCTGCTGGAGGAAATACGTATAAACTAAAATACGGTCACCGTGGACAGAATCAGCCATGCTTAGAAGTAGGCTCTCCGCGCTGTTACATCACCTCACAAAACCACGGCTTTGCTGTCGATGAGACAACTCTGCCAGCGGGATGGGAGCCTTGGTTTGTCAATGCTAATGATGGCACGAATGAGGGGATAAGGCATAAAGAGAAACCTTTTTTTTCTGTCCAATTTCATCCCGAAGCCTGTCCCGGACCTACGGACACCTCTTTCTTGTTTGATTTTTTTATCAAGACTATTCAGGAACATAAACATAAATTAATTGCCCACCAGCGGAGGAATGATGATGAACAGACTTATGCTCAACATACCTTCTCTTAGCACATCGATCCGTAAAGTGCTAGTATTAGGAAGCGGCGGCTTAAAGATAGGCCAGGCAGGGGAGTTTGATTATTCCGGTACTCAATGCTTGAAGGCTTTGAAAGAGGAAGGTATTACCACAGTATTGATCAATCCCAATATCGCAACCATTCAGACGTCAGAAGGGCTTGCGGATAAGATCTATTTTTTGCCCTTGACTGCTGACGTTGTGGAAAAAGTCATTGAAAAAGAAAGACCTGATGGCATCATGCTTTCTTTTGGTGGCCAGACGGCATTAAATTGCGGCGTAGAATTGTATGATCTTGGAATTTTAGACAAATATCATGTAGCCGTTCTCGGCACGAGCGTACAGGCAATTAAAGACACGGAAGATCGTGACCTGTTTGTCAAGAAGCTTGATGGGATCAACGTCAAATGCCCTAAAAGTATCGCCGTGACGGGAATTGTAGAAGCGGTGAAAGCTGCTCAAGCGTTAGGATATCCCCTTATGATACGAGCTGCCTATGCTTTAGGTGGACGAGGTTCAGGAATTTGTAATAATGAACAAGAGCTCTTAACAAAAGTTGCAGAAGCCTTTTCAGCATCCCGGCAAGTGTTAGTGGAAGAATGCTTGTATGGATGGAAAGAAATTGAATATGAGGTTGTCAGAGACTCTTTTGATAATTGCATCACCGTCTGCAATATGGAAAATATGGATGCTTTAGGTATTCATACGGGAGAAAGTATCGTCGTTGCTCCATCTCAAACGTTGACCAATAAAGAATATCACCTGCTGAGAGAAATTGCCATTAAAACCATTCGTCATCTCGGCATCGTGGGAGAGTGCAACATCCAATATGCTTTAGATCCCATTTCTGAAGATTATCGTGTCATTGAAGTGAATGCTCGCCTTTCGCGAAGTTCTGCGCTCGCTTCAAAAGCTACGGGCTATCCTTTAGCATTTATCGCGGCAAAACTTTCTCTGGGTTATGCCTTGCCCGAACTGCAGAATAAAATAACGAAAAAGACGATGGCCTGCTTTGAGCCTTCCTTAGATTATATCGTCGTAAAAGTACCTCGCTGGGACTTAAAAAAATTCAAGAACGTCGCTCAGACTATCGGTACGGAAATGAAATCTGTCGGTGAAGTGATGGCAATCGGCAGGACATTTGAGGAAGCTTTTCAAAAAGCATTACGGATGCTGGGGATAGGATTGCAGGGGTTAGTGCATAATAATGGTGCTAGTCATAGTATAAATTACAGTCTCAATCATAATGAACAGGAAATATTGGAGAAAGAATTAAAATATCCTACTCCTACTCGTGTTCTGTCGATCGTTTCAGCTTTCCAGGCTGGATTATCGATAGCTCTCATCGCAGAGCTGACAAAAATTGATCCATGGTTCTTATCAAAGATAAAGAGAGTGGTTGATGGCGAACAGGATCTTTTCCAGAGGGATTTAAGTAGAGATTTACTTCTTCAGTCAAAGCAGCTTGGATTCAGCGATGAACAAATCGCTAGGATAAAGCAAGTCAAAGAGGCAGATATCCGCTCTCTTCGGAAAATGTATAGTATTTTTCCGTTTGTCAAGCAAATTGACACCTTAGCAGCAGAATATCCTGCTCAGACTAATTATCTGTATATGACCTATCATGGAACAGAGCATGATATATCTCCAGGATCTTCAACAAAGAGCAGAAACAACACAGATAGCATAAACAGCGAGAAAAGCATCATCGTTTTAGGAAGCGGCTCTTATCGGATAGGAAGCAGCGTCGAATTTGACTGGTGCTGTGTTAATGCCGTATCAACAATAAGGGAAAGTGGTGTTCCAGCGATTATGATCAACTGCAATCCGGAAACGGTAAGCACCGATTATGATATGTGTGATAAGCTCTACTTCGAAGAGCTTTCTCTAGAACGAGTGCTGGATATTTATGAGTTTGAACTGCCTTTAGGTGTCATCGTTTCGATGGGCGGACAGACACCAAACAATCTTGCTTTGCCGTTGGCTCATTATTCTGTACCCATCTTAGGAACATCTCCAGTACAGATAGATATGGCAGAAGACCGCCATAAATTTTCTCAACTTCTTGACAGCCTGAACATCGATCAGCCACCTTGGAAGGAGCTAAGCTCTTTAGAAGATGCCGCTTCCTTTGCCCAGACCGTTGGTTATCCTGTCCTGATTCGTCCAAGTTATGTGCTCAGTGGAGCGGCGATGAACGTTGTATGGGACGACACCAGTTTACTGAAATATCTTCAAGAAGCGGTGGATGTAAATCCTCAACATCCTGTTGTCATCACCAAGTTCATCGAGAATTCTAAAGAGATAGAGATTGATGCTGTTGCCAATAAAGGGGAGATTGTCATTTATGCTATCACGGAACACATCGAAAATGCCGGCATCCATTCAGGTGATGCGACGATGATGCTTCCTGCTCAGCGTCTGTATGTAGAAACAATTCGGCAGATCAAGAGGATCAGCAGAAAAATAGCGAAAGGTTTAGATATCACTGGCCCATGTAATATCCAATTCCTTGCTTATAAGAACCATGTCAAGGTTATCGAGTGTAATCTTCGCGCTTCACGAAGTTTTCCTTTCTGCTCCAAGGTCTTTAAGCATAATTTTGTGGATTATGCCATGAGAGCTATCCTTGGCCAAGACGTTCCCCCATTAGAAAAATCATCGTTGGATCTTGATTTTGTCGGGATAAAAGCAGCTCAGTTCAGTTATTCCAGGCTTAAGGGCGCTGACCCGGTATTAGGAGTAGAGATGGCTTCTACGGGTGAAGTAGCTTGCTTAGGCTCAGAGGTGAATGATGCTTTCCTCAAGGCTTTCTTATCGGCAGGGTTTAAGATGCCGAAGAAGAATATCCTTTTGTCGACTGGTCCGATCGAGAGCAAGGTGGAATTTTTAGAAAGCGCCAGGAAATTATATGAGATGGGATATCATCTGTTTGCTTCCTCTGGAACTGCTGTTTTTCTTCTGGAGAATGATATTCCTGCTCAAGCACTTCATTGGCCTTTAGAACAAGAAAGCCCGAATATTATGGAGTATCTTAAAGAAGGAAAGATAGACCTTATCGTTAATATCCCTAAGAATAATTTATCCTCTGAATTGACCAATGGTTATCTTATCCGTCGAACAGCAGTAGATTTTGAGATTCCGCTTATCACTGACATTAAGATCGCCAAGCAGATGGTTGAAGCCTTAGAATATTACCGTCAGCATGGTCTGGAGATAAAGGCCTGGGATGAGTATTAAAACCTAGAGCAGTTTTGTACGTATTTAGTTGCATAATCAAAAATAGTGGCAGGTCGGAAAATTCAGCGAGACTTTATGTAGGAATGGTATGGAAAACCATATGTTTAAGCTTAAGTCTCGCAACTAATCCTATCTGACGAAGCCATTAATGAATTTTCCATCTTGACCAAGCCACTATTTCCAACGGAACTAAATACGTACGCAGTTTTCTTGTCGTATCTATTATGGAAGGTGAGCGGTGCCTTCTGTTTGGTATTGGAAGCAGTTATGTTCTTTCCCTTGATGGAGATGGATGGTGGGTAGGTTATGACCTCTGCGGCTGATCACATCAAGAGAAAAATTGCCAATGGATACTATTCCCCTCAATAAGCTGTTGTTTTTGATATTGATAATTAAGAGTGAATATTTTTAAATAGTGCCTAAATCTAGGTTGGGATATGATCGCAAATATGAACTATGAGGCGGTAAGGATAGCAGATGTTGATCTTCAAGTGGGATTTGGATGGGGTAATTTAGGGCTGGTGGATCACTTTCCAAGAGCAGAAGGTAATCCCAGTGTTACATTGATCATTAATATAGGATATTCATTAGATGGCTCTCCCATAAAGCCTGTATATTTAGAGGGAAAAATGACTATTACAATCGGTGATGATTTTGGGATTAATCGTTTTAATGTGGTAAGACACATGGGTTACTTAGCGGGTGATGTTTCTGAAAAGTACCGATTCGTACACGCTGCTGGAATAAATATCGGCGGGAAAGGAGTGTTGCTGATCGGAAATTCAGGAAATGGAAAATCAACATTAGCTTCGTTGCTAGATGGAGCATTACTCGACGAGGATCAAGTCATGGTTTCTCCAACAGAGATGAGAAGAATAACCACATTTGGCAGAAGAATAAATAAGGAAAGTGAGGTCGTAGAATGGGTTAGGGATGATAATAGTCAAAGTCCAATTCATTATGTGTTCTTATTAGATAACCGATATGAGCCTGACCACGTTGTTCAAACAAGTCCGGAAGCGGTTCGTCCCGAGGCTACTTTTGACGATAAGTTGCATCCCCTTTTATTAGAACGATATCGTAGAAGAATGCCCCTTCTATTTGAAGCGCCTGTATTTGAGATAGGGACAAAAAGAGAGCCAACAGAGACAAAGAGACGTATTGAAGAGATTGTTTCTCAATAAAATTTCATATCATTCTTAAATATAATCCTATTATGATTTTTTTTCATATACTAACCATAGTGCTCAGATGATGATCGTGGTATCTTTAGGTGATGATAGTAGCATCTCCTAAAAAACCCGAAAATAATATAAACTACACAGCGTTCAATGGTTTATGGGGTTAATGTATCAAGCTACAAAAGGCTTATCAATGTCTCTGCTTAGAGGATTATGGCCGACGGACTTAGGAGAACTTTTAGACAAAGCAAAACGATTATCTGATGAAGGATGTCTTGTTGAAAGAGTGGATGTAGTTCCAGAAGTTGCTGAAAGCTACTATCCTCAAAGTATGTTTTGGCCTGTCCCAGAAAGCGATTATGAGGATAATGTGTTTGGGCCTGTTCCAGTGACAATTAAATATTTCTTAAATTTTAGAGCGCTTATTAAAGGCAGATCTGACATCGCGGTCCGCGAACTAGCAGATGTTCGTATTCTCAGTTATGATCTTGTAAACATTGCAGAGGCAGAGGCAAGGCTGATGAGAAAAGCAAATGATGCTGCTCTAAGAATTGGAAAAGCAGGATTCCAGTCAAGAGTAGAGGAAGATTGGAAGCGTCCTTATCAACAGGAGTTCTTAAATCATCTTGCTGGGACAGCACTTGGACAAGAAGGGTTGCGTCTGGCGATGGCCAGGTATGATAGTTTAATGCGTCGTCATTCTTAAATATAATCCTTAATCCTCTTATTGATCTCTTCATGTACTAGCCAGAGGACCAAGATGATCGCATCGATACTTGCGGCATAATCGTGGATGCCCCATTTCGGGCAGAAATTTGTTGTAAAGATCAGCGGCCAGAAGAATGTTTTATATCCTCCATACAGGCAATCGAGGAATAAGTGGAAAAACCAGCCGAAGGAGATAACAAACAGTATCTTTGCCCATTCTTTTTTCTGAGATCTATAGAGTATCATCCCCATCCCTAGAAATACTAGTGGAAAAAATAAGGAGTGGGTGAAAGCGCCGTGAAAATCTGCAGAAGCTCCCGTCAAGAAATTGTAGACCCAAGAAAGAGGGATGTCGATGTCTGGAAGCAATCCAGCTATCCCCCCGATGATCAGCAGGTATTTTGGAAATCCTTTCTTCTTCCATACATAATGCCGGAAGAGATCAAGAACAACTATTGTTACAATGACATGAGTTACCGCTAAAGCCATGAATGGAGAATGTTCTTTTGGAATATAAAGGTTGTTATTGGCCTGCTTTAGCTGTCACTGTTCTCTTTTGTGTTGGTGAGCAAAGTGAATCCCGCACTCTCCTTTCATTTTTAGGAGAACTGTTATGGACCTGCCGGGATTCGAACCCGGGATTTCCTCGTTGCGAACGAGACGTCATAGCCACTAGACCACAGGCCCACATGTTGAAGGGGACTGAGCAGAACTCTTCTTTAAAAATCTTTACTCTAATCTTTTAGAGAACCATACCTCACTAACCGATAGGTTTCATCGGATGAGAGTATAAGGTCAACTTCAGCGACATAGCGCTCTGCAGTATCTATGAAATGTTGTATTACCTCCTGGTCCACACCTCTATCTACCCCGTCCGCTACACAGCGAAGCTGATCAATCGCCATCTGGTACCTTCCCAGGGCATGAGGACGACAAGTGGAATCTAAGGGGAGATCATCCATCACTCTTGCTCTATCACAAGCATCGAGGATTGCTGGCAGCGGCGTGGTGGCATCACCTCTTTGGAACGAAGGCCGAATGATGGCATCATAGTCTCTGACAAAAGCTCCTACCAAACTATGAGGGTGTGGTTCCATAAGCGGTCAAATAATGTTCTTCTTTAAAAAATTTACTATCATCTAATTATCCTTTATTTTTATTACTTTTCCAAAATCACTTCTATCTCTCACTTATGATACGGCTCATTCTTCATAATGGTACATGCGCGATACATCTGTTCCAGAAAAACAACTCTGGCCAATTCATTGGGGAAAGTCATCTTTGACAGAGAAATTTTAGGAAGTCCTTTCTGCAAGATATCATTCGGAAAACCTTCTGCCGGACCAAGAATAAAGGTACTATTCTTTTCTTCCATCATCTTTTTCTGAAGATATTTGCTAAACTCTACCGAAGTGAACTCTTTTCCATGCTCATCAAGAAGAATGCAGTCTTGAATTTCTTCCGGAACAGCTGAACGCTCTAGATATTCCACAGAAGCATACTTTTTTAGGCGGAGCAAGTATTCTTGAGCTTTTTCTCTGCAGAAAGAATCTTTTATTTTTCCTATCCCTATCACTCGGATCATGGTAGTTGCAAAGTGGACCTGTCGGGAATCGAACCCGAATCATACCGCTGCCAGCGGTATATAATAGCCGTTATACGACAGGCCCGTGGTTTGTTCCAGGGAAGGGGATATTATTTAAACCTTGCTGTATCCGGCGATATTCATTTTCGCAACAAAAATAGTGGCATTGACCTGCAAGAGCTCGCTTCTTGCTCGCTCAGGTCAACGTAAAATCCAGCGAGGCTCTAGGTAAGAACAACATGAAAGCTATCTGTTTAAGCTTAAAGCCTCGCAACTAAACTTGTTTGACAAGGTTCTTCATGGATTTTACCTCTTGACCATGCCACTATTTTTGACTAGACTAAAGACACGCCGTCTCCAAAATCTTAATAAAGATAGAGATAATTCTCCTCTCATGAAAGAGGTTATTCGAACAGAGATCCTATATGATCTGACGAATGCTCGAAAGATTCTTCAGCAAGAAGATCCTCAAGATGTTGCAGAGCTCAAGGAGCTTAGCGATCATGCTATAGATGACGTTGCTGCCCATAAAGACCTTGATCTAGTGGCGATAACGGTGCTGATTTATTCTTTGTATAAGATTGGGCCTTGTATTTTAGGAAAGAACCGCTCGGAGTTACTGAATGGATTAACGTTGGCTATCGAGTCATTGCAGGAATATCAGTTTGGCAGATATAATTCTGCTGTCAAAGGTGTTTACGCCATCGTCCAAAAGTGCAATGTTAAAGTGAAAGAGCATCTGGATGATATCATGCACGCTGCTAAAGTAAAGAAAGGGGCCGTGCTGCTCGGCAAGGGTTTGTCTCTCGGTCAAGCGGCGGGCTTGATGGGGTTGTCGAATTGGGATTTGCAGGTCTATGCTGGGAAAACAACGGCAATATCGGAGCATAAGGAAAATATTCCTGTTGACAAGAGACTCAAGATTGCTTTGCAGCTGTTCGGGGTTCATTTGCGGGGGAAAAAGGCATGACTCAAGCGCTGTTTTTTGATACGGGACCATTGATCTCTCTGACATTATCAAGATTGCTCTGGATCCTGCCAAAACTGAAGGAGCATTTTAATGGCCATTTTTATATCACTCCTGCTGTCAAAAGAGAGCTTATTGAGCGTCCTTTAACCATCAAGCGCTTCAGCTTTGAAGCCTTGCAGGCATTAAAGCTGATAAGAGAAGGTGTATTGGAAGTATATGATGAAGTACCTCAACAGAAAGCGAAAGATCTGACCATACTGGCAAACCAGTCGTTTTCTGCAGGAAATAAATCTATAGATGTCATGCAGTCAGGGGAGATGGAATCGATATCTTCCGCTCTTGTAGAGAAATCAACGCTCGTTACGGATGAGAGAACGTTACGCTTGTTTGTAGAAAGTCCAGGGGAGTTGCAGAAATTATTGGAGATGCGGTTCAAGAAGAAGATAACTTCTGACTCTGATTCTATTCGCTCATTCAGCCAGCAGCTGAAAGGTGTTCCTATCATCAGGTCCATAGAGTTAGTGAGTGTCGCTTATTCTCTCGGCTTATTGGATGATTATATCCCTAAACAAAAGAAAGGCCGTGATCTTCTTGTCGATTCTGTATTCTGGACAGTAAAATATAATGGCTGCGCTGTGACGGAGCAGGAGATCGAAGAGATCAAGAGATTATTGTTGAAGAAGTAATCTTTATTTCACTCCATTAAAAATAATCGTTGAAGGAATTATCCCCCTACACCTCTTACTCCCACAATTACATCTCATCCCTAAATGGGGAATATCCTCTTTGTTATAATCAATAGTTATCTCTTCCCCTAGTGGAATATTTTGCAGGGCA
>Ga0209541_10017293_pt1 | contig 10571 bp, 12 predicted proteins | sample RifCSPlowO2_01_FD_184027 | JGI IMG/M metagenome (GOLD analysis project Ga0209541, IMG submission 184027) | Groundwater microbial communities from Rifle, Colorado - Rifle CSP2_plank lowO2_0.1 (SPAdes) (version 2) | ecosystem: Environmental > Aquatic > Deep subsurface > Groundwater | place... | reverse complement strand
ATTACTCCCGCCACCAATCATAGATACATAACTCGCCGTGTGATGCGGAGCGCGAAAAGGGGGCTCGGTGATAAGCGTACCTTCGAGGAGCCCCACGATGGAATGTATCCCGGTAATTTCTAAAATATCGTCGTTCGGAAGTTCAGGCAAGATGTGTGAGAACACGCGGGCGAGCATGGTCTTGCCGGTTCCCGGCGGACCAGAAAGCGCGATGTTGTGCCCGCCAGCCGCCGCAATTTCGAGCCCACGCTTAGCGGACTCTTGACCTTTGATATCCGAGAAATCTACGTCGTGAGTCTGGTCTCTACGGATTATCTCGGTCGGCTTCTGTGGTAAAATCTTTGTTCTCTCTTTTTCGAGTGGCTTCCCTCCTTTATCATATTTTATTTTATGAACATGGTCTACGACTTCCTTCAGTGTCCACGCGCCGTATACAATGATGCCTTTGACTAGCGCCGCCTCAGGTGCATTTGCAAGTGGCACAAATATTTCCTTGTAACCCTGGCGCATCGCAACTTCGGTGAGTGGTAAAACTCCTTTGATTGGTTGCAACTCGCCATTGAGCGCAAGCTCGCCCAAAAATATTTTCCCTTTGGAGTCGAAATCTATTTCTCCGGCCGAAAGCAAATACGCGAGCGCAATGGCAAGATCAAAATACGGCCCTTCTTTCTTTAAGTCGGCAGGAGATAAAGATATAACAATCTTTTGATTCTGATTTTTAGGAGAAGGAAACCCCGAATTCTTGAGTGCGGAACTCATACGATCCTTGGACTCATCCACGGCTTTGTCCGGAAGGCCAACCAGAGTAAAGGCGTGCAAAGTATTCTTTGTAATGTCTACTTCTACTGTGACTATTTTGCCCTTCAGTAAGTGCGTTTGCGCGGAATATACTCGGGAAAAGCTCATTTGGCCTATAATAACCTTTAAAACTCTTTTGTCAAAAAAAACGGAAGGCAAGGCTTCCGTTTTTCTACCGTTTTTCTACCCTTCTAGGTGCGCTTTACAAGTCCGAGCCGCTGGGTTCGCTTCCAAGCGATCCTGCTCGATATCTTTCTTGCACACCTCGCACTTTCCGAAAGATTCTCTGTTTAGCCCCTTAAGTGATTTTAAAATATTATTTAGTCGTGGCTCCAAAGTTTTTAGCATAGAACTTCTAGCTTCGAAATCTTCAAACCTGTCCGCCATATCATTCTGGTCTGATTCAGGAAAAGCTTGCTCTTCTGGGGTCGCCTCCCATTCCCCCGTCTCCGGATTTAACTTCCCCATATCTCGAAGCTCCTCGAGCAGGATGTCTCTCTCTTTTTCTAACTGTTCTTTTATTTTTTTCTTATCCAACATGCCAGTATCATAGCATGTTGTGTTTTTATAGCAATCTTTAAGCAAAAGATGCAGTGTTGCTATTCTTTCCAATATAAGTAATATGAAAATTGCTATGGCTTTATTAAGAAAGACGTCCGAACTGGCACTAGGAATCGCCATTTTACTCATTGTTTTTAGCCCTTTTCTGGGAAAAAACCTAGCGGGGGCTCAGACGACTGGCGCGGCACTAAATCGCCCAAACTCCGTAGTGGTCTCTGGAAATTATGCATACGTCACATCAACAAACAGCAATGCTTTAGAAATCTTAGACATTAGCGACCCAACGCTACCTTTACATAAAGGTCTTATAGCTAGTGGTGATGGTGGAGCTACAATTTTTGCTCCAACTTCTGTCGCAGTTTCAGGGAGCTATGCTTATGTAACTTCCCCGCTTGCTAACGCAATTGAGATTGTGGATATTTCTGATCCTGCCAACCCCACACACGCCAACACACTTTTCCATGGGGATAACGGAGTACAGCTCGGCCGTCCGCAGTTTATAACTATTTATGGAAACTATGCTTATGTTTTAGTAAGCGGTAGTCAAATTATTGAAATTTTAGATATTACTGATCCTATTAATCCAGTACCTAGCGGTGGCCGATACTCGGCTGGCTCTCTGGCTGTCCCCACCACTCTCTTTGTTTCTGGAAACTACATGTATGTAGGCTTTTCATGTCTTTGCAATGGCAGTGGCACGGTCAATATTGTGGATATTTCAAACCCAACACATCCTATACAAGTCAATGGCATAAATAATAGTGATACCAGCCAAATTTCTTTTCCTGCATCTGTATTTGTCTCCGGAAATTATGCCTACATATCATGGTGGGGTACGTATTCTTTCCAAATTGTAGATGTCTCTGATCCAACTAACCCAGTAGATAAAAGTGGGCTAGCCGATGGGGAGGGAGGGGCAGTGCTTTTCACTCCAGGACGCATATTTGTAAATAATAACTACGCTTATATACCCTCACAAAACAATGACACACTAGAGATCTTAGATGTTTCGAACCCGACAAGTCCTATACATAAGGGCAAATGGGTAAGCGATGAGTTAAATTCTTACCCCAATTCAGTTCAAGTTGCTGGTAATTACGCGTACGTAACTTTAAGTCTAGGAAACGCTTTAGGTATTATAGATATCTCCGATCCTACCAATCCTGTACTCGCAAGCAAAATAAAAGACGGCGAACTCGTGGGTACTCCTCCGCCACCGCCTGTTGGTTGCACCATAGACTGTTTCTCTAATGTTCTTTTCTTGCCAGGACTAATGGGTTCTAGACTGTATGATTCTACGGAAAATGAATTATGGGTATCTTCTGATGACTCTGCCCACTCTGAACTTGCGCTAGACAATCAAGGCAAAAGTATTAATAACACTATTCATACTAAAGATGACACTCAAAATAACGGGGAGCTGGACGAAACGGGAATTGTTGACGACGTATATAATTTCAACACATATCAATCTTTCATTGCCGATCTGAGAAAGTGGAAAGACAACGACAAAATTATAGAAGACTATGCGTTCATACCATACGACTGGAGACTTTCTTTAGAAGATATCATCACAGATGGTTCTACAAATAACGGAAACTTATCTTACACCACGTCACAAAATTTTTCAGATTCTTTTATCCTCAAAAAACTAGAGGAGCTTCAAGCAAGTTCCAGAACCGGAAAAGTTACAATTATTGCTCACTCAAATGGTGGCTTAGTTGTAAAAGCTTTGGTTCAAAAATTAAATGATACGAATAACCCTCTCTACGATAAGATAGATAAAATTATTTTGGTTGCTGTACCTCAAATTGGCACACCAGATGCACTGGCAGCCTTACTTCACGGCACAGAACTCGGACATGGTTTTATCATGGATAAAGATAGATCACGTCAGCTTTCCGAAAATATGCCCGGTGTTTACAATCTTCTGCCATCAGCAAGTTATTTCACTACAGTAGACCCAGCCTTCGCGGTAGATAAATTAGTGTCTTTCGAAAATACTTCATTCTTTGATCCACAAACATCTCAATACGGAGTTTTTGTTTCAAATGAGACAGAACTTGAAAACTACGTCTTGGGAACTGATGGCAGAACCAAACCAGCTTTTAGTGATACAGTTAATCCCAATATTGGAAACTCAGCTTTATATGACCAAGCTGAAAGCACCCATCAGATTCTTGATGTGTGGCAACCGTCTCCAAGCACTAAAGTTATACAAGTCGCCGGCTGGGGTGAGGAAACACTTGCGGGAATAGATTACATATCTATTATTGACACCACTGAACATCTTTCCTACAAACCTCGCTGGGTAGTAGATGGGGATGGAACTGTGGTTGTACCAAGCGCTTTGTGGATGTCTACCACCCCACCTAATGTGGAAAGGTGGTGGGTGGATTTGGAAGAATTCAACGAGGACGCTGTTATTTTTAGGACTTTGCATAGGGATATACTTGAAATACCCAATCTTCTTGATTTTCTTAAATCCAGAATTAGGGATGTGTCATATACAGACTCAGAAGAAATTATAGTTAATAACACATCCACACTAGTAGCTGATGGAGAGCGTCTACACTATACCCTTCATTCACCTCTAACTTTAGGTATCATTGACGCACAAGGCAAATACACTGGCCAAGATCCAGTTACCAGAGAAATTAAAGAAGAAATTCCAGGTGTAACTTATAAGCAAATAGGAGAAGTGCAATTCTTGTCAGTCCCTGCCGATCTTACTCATACGCTTAAATTAGACGGATTCAAAGATGGCCACTTTGCCTTAGATGTTGAAAAGCAACAAGGGAACACAATTACAGAATTTACTTCTTTCGAAGGTATTCCTTCCTCCGCTTCTACTTTGGTAACTATGGATTTTACTCCCGACATGGCAATAGCTGATACAATTCTCGAACTCGATCAAGATGGAGACGGTGAAGCGGAGAAAACTCTAGAAGCTACCCCAGAAGGAACAACCGTATACGATGATACTTCCCCAGAGCTATATGTAACTTTCGATATTCTCACAAAAGATGTAATTTTTTCCGCAAAAGATAATATTGATCCTAATCCCACTTTAATTGCAACAAACACCACTGTTACACTAAAAGATTCGTCTGGTAATACTACTGTAATTCCTTTTAAGAGACTGAGAGAAAATCCGACAAGATTTAGATTTACTTATAATCAAATAATCCGAAATGGAGCAATTACTGTTCTCCCAAACACGAATATCATATATGATTGGAAAGAAAAACAAGGAATTTTGACTGATCTCGACACAAGAGTTGTAATCAAGGGTGTGGAAAAGTATGTATTTAACTATAAAAAGGCAAATAATGTTACAATTATAAAAGAGAAGAAGGGCAATGGGGTAGTTACCATTACCAAGCCGGGGTTTGTAGCGGTAAAAGTTCAAACAGAGGGGGATACTTTAAAAGTTGATTATTAATAATACTAAAAATATGAACAGGTTTACAAAAAATAAAACTTTAATTTATAGCTTTATTATTTCATTTTTGTTTTTTATATCGTATTTTATTAACAAATCAGATTTTTGTGATCTAGTGAGAGGCTGTCCCCGTTTCAACGAACTTTTTATAATTTATTCCTTACCTTTTATTACGGTTCTGGTTTTTTCTTTAATAACTTTTAAATTAAAAGAAACCACTTTTTACTTTTGGAGAAATTTTTCTGTCTGGTTTATTCCTATTTCCTTGATAATTATCACTTTTTTACCCACCCGAACTCACGGGCTTGATTTTGTTCCGATGACAAAAGGTGCCGTAATGTTTTTCTTAACAATTTTATATTCAGCAATTTCTATTGTTTTGATTATTTTCAAATCTCTTAAAAAAGAAAACGAAAAAAGTAGCCAAGGGTAAAATTGGGGTACCGTTTAATGCGCAAGCTCTAATTTAGTTGCGCAAGAACGGTTCTTGCGCAACACGGTTCTTGCGCAACATTGTAACTTCCCCGCTTGCTAACGCAATTGAGATTGTGGATATTTCAACACATGACCCCTTACAACATAATTGAAAATTATAAATTCTCCCCTATTGCTTTCTCTCTTGGACCCTTTATAATTAAAAGATGGATTATATTCAACCAAAAGAATTTATTAAAGTCGAAGATGTTAGAAAACATGAAGACCACATAGAACGAGATGAGTATCGCTTTATTATGGAAGGAGTAAAATCTGTCTATCAAACTAGTATTGCTGGAATATTAAAAGATAGTAAATAATATATGAAAGACAACTGGTTTAAATTAGGCATCTTAATTCTTTTAGCGATATTGGTTTATCAAGTTTCAGTATTTTTGAATCGCATAGCTTATAGTTCAGCTTATGCTCAGAGAGGAGAGTGTTTAGAAAGAGTTTATGCTAGGGGGAATAATGATTCTTTTGACAGTAAGGCAAATTGCTTTGATATAATAAGTAATTTTAATAAATAAATATGCAAGATAAAATTGATGAACTTGAGGGAGAACTAGAGATATTAAAGGGAAAGTTTTACGCTTTAAAGAAAAGTGCTGATTTTGCTTTCATATTAATATTTGGAGCATTAATTATTATTATTTGGAAAATTTTTAGTTAAGAAAACAATATGAAGTTAAATAATAATCCTTTGATTTGGGCTTTAGTGGTTGCAGGGCTTGGGTGGTGGTTCGTTAATGCTGGGCGTTATGAAGAGTTTGTAGTCTTAGCTTTTGCGGTTGTGGTGGCTAAACTAATAGAAATTATAAACTTAAATAATAAGGGATAACTAAGTACATATTTCTCAATGTTATAATCAATTATATAATTAAATATAACATTTATGGCATATAGAAAGTACAGTCAGAGAAATACAAGGAAATTGATAAAGCTCGGTGCGGGGTCTCTGGCGCTTACCTTGCCTGTTGAACTGGTTAAAAAACTAAAATGGAAAGAAGCGCAAAAAGTGGTCGTTAAGAAAATCCGTGGCGGGATTCAGGTGAAGGATTGGAAGAAATAACTTGATATAATAATATAAATATGAAACCAGAAGGCGTACCAAATAAGAAAGCTTATCCATCTAGAGAGTCATTAAAAGTACCAAACCGCGCTTGGTATACAAGCGATGAAATAGAAACTTTCCTGGAAGGACGTGACATGGATCCCAGTAAGTTACAATCGATTCGTGTAAAGTTAACTAGAGATGCTGACAATAAGGGTAAACTTAATCCCGCTTTTATAAATGAAATTTTAGGAGAACAGCTGGCTCGCGACTTTGAAAAATTCATAGCGGAAGGTAGGCTTTAAATGATATAATATAACTGATGAGTAAATTTCAAACTTGGTTTTATATTATAAGTGCTGTTGTTATTGCCATTGCTGCTAATTCAATTAGCGTCATTTGGGCCAGTAAAGAAAATAAATTTACCACGGTATGGTTTTTATTGCTGGTTATTATATCTCCATTGGTTTTTATAACTTTTGGGTTAGTTGCTTCTAAAGTTGGACTGGCTATGAGTTCCGCCACTGTTGATTCATTATTGACTATAGGCACTATTGCTGTTGGACTATTTTTGTTTCAGGAATGGAATAATGTTTCCCTCTATCAATATATAGGAATGTTTTTAGCAATTTCGGGAATTGTTTTGATGCAGATACAAAAATAAATTAAAGAAATATAATAAATGGACCTCATAAAAACATTAGTGAAGTTGAACACTAGTTCATTAATAACACAAAAAACCAGTTCCAAAAAATGGAATATTCCATACATGCCTCTTAGGTTTTCTGAGATTGAACAAAGAGTCGAATATTTTGCCAATTTTATTGAAGCTTCGACTCAGGATTTAACTAATCTACTACTCAGATATGAAAGTTATGAAGTAGCCCAAGATGAAATGGCTCGAACTTTAGACCTTTTGAGAAATCTAAAAGAAAATAAAAAATATTTTCAACTACGTATTGGTGCGGTGACTGCATTTTTACCTAGAAATCAACCACTATATGCTTTTTCTTGTTTTGTACTAATCCCCTCTTTAATGGCAAGTGAGGTGTATTTTCGTATTCCTCACAGTATGAAGGGTTTTTTCCCTGAGATGCTTGAGCTTTTAAAAATTGATAAGTTGTTCCCAAATATAATTGTCTCAGCGAGAGAGCGACTAGATTTTTTGAAGTCACGATCCGCTTTACTGATAGATCCTAAAACTGAGGAAAGTAAGCCGGTCACCGATGTAGTTATTTTTACTGGTACATCTGTTCATGCAGACCGGTTGCGTGTAGTATTCGACAGACGTACTTTATTCATTACAAATGGTGCAGGACATAATCCTGTTGTAATTAGTAAAGACGCTGATCTAAGCAAAGCGATAGAAGCCGTTCTTAGTTTACAACTTTATAATCAAGGACAGGATTGTGCAGCACCCAACGCTATCCTCCTTCACAAAGCTGTTGCTAAAGATTTTATGGATATGCTTAGGGAAAATATCAGCAATGTAAAAGTTGGCCACTATAAAGACATGCCTTGTCGGGTGGGCCCCCTCAGTGACCCAAAGGATCTTATAAGAATTCAAGATTTTCTTATCGATAACAGCCAATGGCTAGACCCTTCTACACCAGGAATTATTAGAACTAATGATTCTATTGTTTTGCCCACAATTATCTACAAACCGCTTAACAAAGGTGGAAATTTTAAAGAAATATTCGCGCCAATTATATTTGTTCAGGAATATGAAGATGAAAAAGAACTAAAATTGTATTTCGAAAATAAGCATTATGCACAAAATGCAATGTACGTTACTCTTTACGGAACTAGCACCTATGTAAAAAATTTAATAGACCGACCCATTTTGGGAAAGATACTCCACGATCGCTCAACTTTTATACATAATACTCATTTACATGCATGTGGAATTGAACGAGGAACCAAGCCGTATGGGGGGTACGGTTATGGGGCTTCGAGTATAAGTGTTAATGGTAAAATTATTCCTATGCCTACTCTTCCCCAGCGAGATATTTATAAATATGTAGCTGAACCTTTATTACATAAAAAAGTACTTAAGCATCACAATAAAAAAGTTCAGAAATTTACAAAAATCCAAGAAAAAAACGTAGAAAAATTATTAAAGCTACAATCAACTAATATCGACAATAACACCCAAGTTATTAAAAACATAAATGATAGTTATTTAGATTCACATTTATTTAAAAATAAACGCGTGCGTTATGTGAAAATAGAAGAAGGCAGTGTCTTCTCTATTCTTAAGAGGCAAAACACTGAATATATTCAAACTCTCAGTTATACTGATATAAAATTAATTCGGGCTCTAAAAAAACTACTGAAACGCAAATCGTCGCTATCCCTAGAACAATTCCGCACCCTACTATATTCTCTACCAAATGAACTGAATAATACAAAAAAGAACAATCTCACCCGCCAACGTAATTTTTTCCATCACATTTATCAGCTACTATTAGGTAGAAAGTCCGGCCCTCAATTGGCCTCATTTCTCTTAGACGTTGAAGATGAAACACTTAATAGACTTTTAGACATATAAAGTTTAAAATTACCTTATCGGAATGGCTGATAGGACAAAAAAAATCATAAACCCCACATGGACAGCTATGGCTGTTCTGATTCTCTCTATTCTAGTTGTTATTTTTGCGTCCCGATTACTTTACCAGAGGACAGTAGATCTATTGACTGACAATCTTAGGGAGCGTCTTTTGACCATATCAATAACTGCGGCAGCTAATATAAGGTCTTCTGACATTGACGCACTCAACACAGAGGAAGATTGGCAAAAACCAGAGTGGGGTCAAGTTGTAAATCAATTGCATAAAGCAAAATATAGTAACGAAGATATTGTCTTTATGTACATATTCAGAAAAACAAAACAGGATCCTACTCAGATGGAATTCGTTGCAGATGCGGATTCAATTGATCCCTATGCTAACACAAGTGGAGACCCTTCTAGATTTGTTGATGTAAATCGTGATGGGAAAATAGAGCCTGACGGTCCTGATAAACTCCAGTGGCCAGGGCAATCTTACCTAGAAGCTGTTGATATTCCAGAGACATTTGAAGCATACAATGGACCATTAACGAGCTCAGAGCTTTACACAGATGATTATGGGACAGTTCTCACTGGGTATGCTCCAATAAAGGACGATACTGGAAATTCAGTTGCCATTTTAGCTACTGACATAAAAGCTGATGATTTCTTTATCATAACAAGGCAAACTCTTCAGCCATTCCTAATATTCATTGCATCTCTTACTAGTATTATTACCTTTCTTGTAATATTTATCATCTTAATATGGAGAAAATATACAAAATCTTTGGGTAAACTTAATATTGATCTAAAGGAATTGATCAAGCAGCGGGAGAACCTCGTGCATTTGGTGACGCATAAGGTGAAGGGGTCATTTACGCGATCGAAATACATTTTTGCGGGAATTTTGGACGGAACTTTTGGAGAAATAAATGCTGAAGTGAAAAAGCGAGCCGAGCAAGGGCTCGAGAGCGACAATATGGGTATCGAAACAGTTGATTTGGTTCTCTCTGTCGCTAATATGCAGAAAGGAGTTGTGAAATACGAGATGAAGGAAATGGATTTGAAGGACTTGGTACTAAAAACTGTTGCTGAAAAAAGTATCGCTGCGCAAGCGAAAGGGCTCAAAGTAGAAACCGAGATAAAACCTGCCCGCAATGCTTCAGGCATAGCTGATGCAGGCGGGGAAGGTACCTACAAGATATCCGGTGATGCTTTCTGGCTCAAAGAAGTTGTAAATAATTTGATTGAAAATTCCATCAAATACACCAAGGAAGGAAAAATAACTGTAGGACTAAGTAAACAAAATAACAAAGTTTTGCTTACCGTTGGGGACACTGGCGTAGGGATAAGCGCGGAAGATAAGAAAAATTTATTTACCGAAGGTGGACGAGGTAAGGACTCAGTAAAAGTAAATGTGGACTCGACCGGCTATGGACTCTACTCCGTAAAGCTAATAGTGGAAGCGCACAACGGCACAGTCTCGGCAGAGTCAGCCGGCTCGGGCACGGGTTCTACATTCTCGGTAGAACTACCGGAACTTAAATAATTCATTAACCTTGGTCTTTTGTCAGACGAAGTATGACTTCATCCGCAGCTTGCTCCGAACTAGTGATGAGGACTGACGTGTCGTTGGCAAAAATATACATAAGCACTGGTTGGCTGTTCATATCATAGAGAATGCGCGCGTT
>Ga0209541_10017290_pt1 | contig 10572 bp, 9 predicted proteins | sample RifCSPlowO2_01_FD_184027 | JGI IMG/M metagenome (GOLD analysis project Ga0209541, IMG submission 184027) | Groundwater microbial communities from Rifle, Colorado - Rifle CSP2_plank lowO2_0.1 (SPAdes) (version 2) | ecosystem: Environmental > Aquatic > Deep subsurface > Groundwater | place: Rifle... | reverse complement strand
CAAAGGTGAAGTTCTCAAGGTCCGGGTGAAGGCGGATGTCGTATTCAAGCGGGATGATATTTTTAGATAGGCGAACGCTGCTTTTTTTCATTTTCTCAGTATAGCGTTTTTTACAAAAAATGCTAATATATAAGGGTGCAGACGGACACCTTGGATAATTCTTATAAAATCAAGACCCATCTTTTTGAGGGGCCTTTTGGACTGCTTTTAAATTTGGTGGAAAAAAGGAAACTTTTTATAAATGATTTATCCCTGGCAGACGTCACAGAAGATTATTTGAAATATATCAATAGTTTGGGGAAAATGGCTCCGGGAGAGGCTTCTAGTTTCCTGGTGGTGGCTTCCACTCTTCTTTTAATTAAATCAAAATCGCTTCTGCCAAACTTGGATCTGACTGATGAAGAAAAAGGGGATATAGCAAATCTAGAAGAGAGGTTGCGGCTTTATGAGCTTTTTTCAAGGCTGTCTCTTCATCTTAAGAAGGGTTTCGGCAAGAAAATAATTTTTGCTCCGCTCGAGCGGAAAAATGATGTTTTGATATTTTTGCCGGATGAGCAGATTACTCGGGAGTCAATGATGACCTTTGTCCGAAATGCTCTCGGAGCAATGCCGAAAAAGGTGTTTTTGCCAAAAGTAGAAATACGAAAAGTGATAAGCATAGAAGAGATGCTGGATAAATTAACTGATAGAATTAAAAATGCGCTCACAATGAGCTTTAAGGATTTTACAGGGCATGGAAAAGGCGGGAAAGAAGAGAAAGTAGAGGTAATCGTCGGTTTTCTTGCTATGCTGGAGCTCGTGCGGCAGGGTATAATTCATGCTGTACAAGAGAGTGATGGAGGAGATATTATAATAGAGAAGCAAGAATAAATTAATGAATAGCATTCTGTAAAAAATTTTTGAAACTTCGCCCTCGGAAACTTAAGGACAGGGGACCCACGTTTCTTAAAATTCTTTACAGAATGCCCCAAAAATGAATTTAGAATCAAAAATAGAAGCAATACTTTTCTTTAAAGGTGAACCAATGTCTCTGAAGAAAATCAGTGAAATTTTATCCTCCTCCGCTAAAGCTTCGGACGGACAAGGAAAGTTTGGGCAAGTAGAAATAGATGAAGCAATTGAGAAACTAAAGAATAATTTGGCCGTCAGGGGAATAGTGCTTTTGGAAAATGCCGGCGAAATAACTCTCGGCACCGCGCCTGAATACTCCAGCTTGATTGAGCATTTACAGAAAGAAGAATTAAATAAAGAGCTTTCCAAAGCGAGTCTAGAGACATTGTCTATTGTACTTTACAAAAATGGCGTGAGCCGGGCCGAGATTGATTATATTAGGGGAGTAAACTCCAGCTTTACTCTACGCGCGCTTTCTATCCGCGGGCTTGTGGAAAAAAGTTTGGATCCCAAAGACAATAGGCGTTATATTTACAAGTCCAGCTTTGAACTATTGTCTTTTATGGGGGTAAAATCAGTGGAAGAATTGCCGGACTATACTGAAATGAATAAATCTATAGAAGTGCGCGCGCAGGAATTGGAAGAGGAAACATTAGAAACTTAATTTATTTTTTATGAATAAATATCCAAAAGCCAGCAGTAAATTTGACCTAGTCTTTGTTTTTCTGAGTTTGTGGCTTACCGTAGGAGTTTTTATTGATGGCTGGGCTCATAATCATTTATCATCAACATTAGAAACTTTCTTCACACCTTGGCATGGTATCTTTTATTCAGGATTTGGGGCTGTGAGCTTTTCCATTTTTTTTCAAGCTGTAAAAAATTATCAAGCCGGTTTTAGGTGGCCGTACTTACTTCCTAGAGAATATCATTTAGCTTTTTTTGGATTGATTATTTTCTTTCTTGCTGGAGCGGGAGATATGTTGTGGCATATTGTTTTTGGCATAGAAATAGACGTAGAAGCTTTATTGAGCCCCACGCATCTTTTGCTTGCCTTGGGCGGCTCTATTATAATGTGCGCACCTTTTCATGCCTTGTGGCATAGAGACATAAAAGAAAAACCACCAACTGTTGCGGTTTTAATGTCTCTTGTCTTTTTTCTTTCCGCGCTTACTTTTATGACTCAATTTGCCAGTCCGATGCACCGTCCATGGATGGATAGTAATTTTATAACCAATCCTCCCGATTCCGGACAGGCGCTGGGAGTGGCAAGTATTATCATTCAGACAGGAATTTTTATGGGAATTATTCTGGCTGTTTTAAAAAAGTGGAGATTTCCTTTTGGTAGTTTTACCTTTATTCTCGGTTTCAACACGATTTTAATGTCTGTGTTTACAGATCAATACCGTTTTATTCCCGCTTTCATTATTTCTGGTTTTATCATAGACATATTATATAAAATTTTGGTGCCTGGAGTATCAAAATCAAAAGCTGTCCACCTTTTTTCCATACTTGCGCCAATGGTAATGTATGCCTCTTATACCATTACTATTTTCCTGACATCGGGTACTTGGTGGAGTATACATTTATGGGCAGGCGCCATCGTTATGTCCGGCATCACTGGCTTTCTATTAAGCTATTTAATTGTAGAACCTGCCAGTTGAGAGATGTATGGGTAGAAATCATATACAATCCAGATTAATGCTTAACACATAGTCATTGATTAAATTAAGATAGGGGACAAATTGGTCTCCCAGGAAGCCTTTTATGTCTTCATTCTTTATTAAGTTTTCATATTCTTGAGTAAAAGCTTTGGCAAGCGGCAGATAAGACCAATGCCATTTTTCTTCATTGTAGCCTGTCGGCCTGACACTGCCTTTTAAAGTATAAGTCTGACAAAAGCCGAAACGGTAGGCATTTTGGGCAAGCCACCTATATTCTTTTTCTCCCAAACTTCCTTCAAAATACGAAGGATTCGCATTGTTTATGTCAATTTCGGTGCCCCAGTGATGCCGAGAGGTTCCCGGAGCGGCGCTGTATTCCAGGATTTTTTTAAATCTCTCTTGTTCGTCTGGCATGCTTTCTGATAAATTTTGTCCGTCTACGATGGTGGCCCCGGTCCATTTGTTATTCCAGAGGTTTTTTTGGTAGTCAAAATTTCTCGTGGCTGAAGCGATATTGAGAGCGACTCCGTCTTTCATGGCCTCTATTCTCATTTCTACGAAGGCACGGTAGGCTTCTATTCTCAAATACATTTCATTTTGAGCCACGGTGAATTTGAGCGGTACTTTGACAAAATCTTTGTGCAGAGCAGGGTCAAATTTACCCAGCAGATATGCCTTTTTTTCTTCAATTACTATTTTCTTTTGAACTTCAATTAAGATTTGTTTTCTCAATTCTTTCTCTCTGTTTTGTGGAGCGTTGACGACAGAAGCGCTGGCCACTAAAAGAAATAAAATAACAACAAAAATTGATTTTAACAGATTTTTAGGCACCACGAAACAATAGCATAATGATGTTTTTTAATCAAAAAAATCGTAGTATAATGAATTTTATGCAGTCAGAAAATAGGACTTGTCAGAACCCCGAACGAAAGCCAAGCTTCATACGGGGCAGGTTGTAAAAAGTTATGGAGTATAAATCACAAAATATAGTGTGTCAGAATTGTAAAGGTTCATTTACTATAGAAGTGAATGATTTTGGCTTTTATGAGAAAATTGGCGTACCTCCGCCAACTTTTTGCCCGGATTGCCGGAGACAGAGGCGTTGGGCTTGGCGGAACAATATGTCGCTTTATAACCGACAGTGCGACTTATGCGGGAAGTCAGTTATTTCAATTTATTCGAAAGACTCCAGGCTCACTATTTATTGTAATAAATGCTGGTGGAGCGACAAGTGGGACCCAAAAAGTTATGGAGTGGAATATGATTTTTCTAAACCTTTTTTCACTCAATTTCGAGAACTAATACAAAAAGTGCCTCATATGGCCATAATAAATGATGATAATATCGCGAGTCTAAACTGCGAATACACGCACGATTGGTGGTTTTCCAAGAATTGTTATATGTGTTTGTCTGGTTGGTATGTTGAAAATGTTTTATATAGCTTTTTTATTGTAAGCGGAGGTAAAGATATCATGGATTGCATGGCTATAAGATCTAAAAATGAATGGCTGTACGAATGTTTTATTTGCCGGAATTGCTACAGAGTAAAATATTCTAGTTATTTGATTAACTGCATTGATTCGCAATTTCTCTTGCATTGTAGAAATTGCTCCGATTGTTTTATGTGTATTAACCTTATTGGTAAAAAATATTGTTTTAAGAATAAAGAATATCTGAAAGAGGAATATGAAACAATATTAAAAGAATATAAACTAGACACCTTAGATGGCGTAGAAAAAGCCCGGAAGGAATTTGAAGAATTTATTTTAAAATTCCCCAGGAAAGCTCCCGAAATACTTCAATCCTTGAATTGTACCGGAGAAAACATTGCCAATTCCAAGAACACAAAAAATTCTTTCATAGTAAAAAATATGGAAAACTGCAGTTATACCGACTATTCTGGCGATACAAACAATCCAGACAAGGATTGTTATGATGTCACTTTAACCGGGGGAGCATCAGAGTGTTACGAAAACGTAGTTGGTGATCACTCCCAAAGAAATTTATTCGGCCTTTATTCAGTCAAAAGTATGGATATAACATATACCCAACATTGTCCTTCTTCAAAACATTTATTCGGATGTGTAGGGCTACGTAAAGGCAAGTATTCAATCCTTAATAAGGAATACACTAAAGAAGACTATGGGAAACTAGTTAAAAAAATAATAGAGCAAATGAAAATAGTGCCATATGTGGACAAACTAGGTAATAAGTATGAATTCGGAGAATTTTACCCAATTGAGCTTTCTCCGTTTGGATATAATGAAACGAATGCACCGGAAGTAGCACCACTTTCTGAAAATGAAGCAAGACAGAAAGGCTACAATTGGCAGAACGATATCCAGAGAACTATAGGAAAAAAAACTTTAAAACCCGAGCAAATACCAACTACAATCAGAGACATTGATGACTTAATTTTGAATGAAGTTCTTATTTGCGAAAATTGCCAAAGGAATTACAAAATTGTTCCCAATGAATTAATTTTTTATCGGAAGATGGATATACCTATTCCCAGAAAATGTTTCTTTTGCCGGCATAATACCCGCCTGGCTCGTCGAAATCCGTTTAAGCTTTGGCATAGAAATTGTATGTGTGACAAAAAAAATCATTTTCACGGGGCGGGGGAGTGTAAGGTGGAATTTGAGACCAGTTACGCGCCTGATCGGCTGGAAATTGTTTACTGCGAGAAATGCTATCAGGCGGAGGTGTATTAGTTACTTTAGTTTAGTAAAGTACTTTAGTTGGATAAAGAAAATTAAAATGAAAGAAAAAGCTGAAAATAAAATATGCCAGAATTGTAAAAAAGATTTCGTCATTGAAGTGAATGATTTTGGGTTTTATGAGAAAATCGGAGTGTTTCCTCCTAAAATATGCCCGGATTGCCGTTCGCAACTGCGATTAACTTTTAGAAATGAACGCTTTTTATATAAGCGTGTATGTGATAATTGTAAAAAAGATACAATTTCTGTATATAGCCAAAATAAAACTTTCCCTGTTTGGTGCCATGATTGTTGGTGGAGTGATGCTTTGGATGTAAAGCAATATGGCTTAGATTACAATTCTACTAAACCTTTTTTCGAACAATTCTACGGACTTTCCGAGAAAATCCCAAGGCCAGCGCTTATTGGTTTTAGGAATATTAATTCTCATTATATGAATTTGACTGCTGATAATAAGAATTGCTATATGATTATCGAGAGTTCAAACAATGAAAATTGTATAAATTGTTACTGGATTCAACTCTCAAAGGACTTGGTAGATTGTTTTTTTACCGACAAGGTTGAACTTTCTTATGAAGTAGATGATTGTTATGATTCCAATTCCATTTTTTTTTCCAAAGGATGTTACAGCTGTTTAGACAGCGCTTTTTTGCTTGATTGCCGGGGGTGTAGTCATTGTCTGGGTTGTATTAACTTACGGGAACAGAAATATAATATTTTCAACCAACAATACACAAAAGAAGAATATGAAAAGAAACTGGCGTCTTTTAAATTAGATACATATTCCGGAGTAGAGAATTTTAAAAAAGAATTTGCAAATTTTATCAAAAACAAACCGAGAAAATTCGCTGAAGTTTCTAATGCCATTAATTCTACGGGCAATTACATGAGGAATGTGAAAAATAATAAGAACTGTTTCCATTCATATGATGCGGAAGATAATGCTTACTCTATACACGTCTGGCGTGGGGCAAAAAATTGCATGGATTGCAATACGGCAGGACGAACGGCTGAATTAATTTATAATTCGGTCAATGTGGGTCTGCAAGCGTCAAATATAATTTCGAGCTTTCATTGCTGGGGGTCTCAATTTATGGAGTATTGCTTAAATTGTCCGAATTCCAACAATTGTTTTGGCTGCGCTGGCTTGATAAAAGGATCTTATTGTATTTTAAACAAACAGTATGAGAAAGAAGAATATAAAAAATTACGGGCGGAGATTGTTGCCTCAATGAAAAAAGAGGGAATTTATGGAGATTTTTTTCCAAAAGATTTTTCTCCTTTAGGCTATAATGAATCTTCAGCTATGGATGAATTTCCACTAACCAAAGAAGAAGCGCTGGCAAAAGATTTTAAGTGGGAGGACACAGAGCGGGGGACTTACGGCAAAGAGACCATTGATTGGAAAAATTTTCCGGATTCTATTTTTATTTTGCCGGTAGCTTTTGACTTGAATAAAGAAATTTTTGTTTGCATAGAGTGTAAAAAGAATTATCGTGTAATAGAAAACGAACTTTCTTTTTACCAGAGAATGAAAATACCGATACCTCGCAATTGCCCAGAATGCCGTCATGTGAGGCGTTTTGAAAATAGAGGCCCTAATAAGCTCTGGCACCGAAAATGCATGAAAAAGGGCTGTAATAACGAATTTGAGACCAGTTATGCACCCGAGCGGCCGGAGATAGTGTATTGCGAGAAATGTTATCAGGCGGAGGTGTATTAAAAGGTAATTTTTGTTATAATCATTTTATGAAAATGGAAGTATACGAAACACAAAAGAAAGATATTTATACCCCATTTCCGTCAAAACGCTACGAAGTAGCCGAAGATGAATTTTCCAGAATGCGTATTCAAGAATTAAAAAATATCCATCATGAGCTGGAAGCAGAATTTGGTGTTCCTTTATCTTTTTCTCTTAGTGGGTCGTTGATAAAAGGAAAAAAATTAACTTCTGAAATTGCACAAAATGCCGATATAGACTTAATGATATACTTTGATATTGAAACATTTAATAATTTAAGCAAGTTGCAAAAAATAAAGATTTTAAAACAATCAGGGGATAGTTTTATCGGAGATTTATTAAAAAGGCTAAATAAAGCCCAATTTGAAAAACATTTTAAAGCCATTTTGAGACAATCAGTATTAGCTAAACTAGATTCTGTAAAAGAAAAGTTGGGGTACAAAGAAATACCTGGTGGGGATATTGGGGTAAATAGAATAGATGGTAAATCAATTATAAATGCTTTAAAAGCATGCCAGGAACAAGTTCTTACTGAAAGTCTTTACGTCATAGAATGGGAAATGAAAGGTAGGAAAAAACATTTAGCTACTTATTTTACACTTTCTATCGGTCAACCAGTTAAAAAATATCGTAATCAATTTTTAGCAGAGTTAGCCACTAGTCCTGATCAAGATCAAGCTGAAATGGTTTGGCAAGAGATTAAGGATATTGTAGAAGAAACAGAGCGCAAAGGGAAAATACCTAAAAATATAAAGACACAATTTCCACAGACCCTGGAAGATGCTCTAAGGTTTTACGGTGTTGATGTTTCTAAAAGAGAGTAAAAATGCTATACTGGGCTTATGTATTTAGACTTGGTTAAAATTTTTCTGCCCACGACGGTGTCTTTCTTTTTAGGTATTTTTATTACGCCTTTTGCTACCCACTTTTTTTATAAGTATAAGATGTGGAAAAAAAAGCCGAGAAATACGGATATTACATCAGATGCTTTTAAGCTGATACACCATACTAAAGAGGAAACAGAGATATCGGTGCCCTGCGTGGGCGGGATTATCATCTGGACATCGGCATTTCTTTCGGTCTTTTTATTTTTTCTATTATCAGTTGTTTTTCCCGATAGTTTTTCGGGTTTGTTTGAAAAATTAAATTTCTTTAGTCGTTCGCAAACTTTTATACCGATCGGCATGATGGCACTAGGGGCCATTTTGGGATTGGTGGATGATCTGCTCGAGATCAGAGGCAAGTCCGAAATAACCAGGAATTCAGTTTGGTATACCAGAGGTAAAATATTCATTATAACCATTCTCGGAATGCTGGCCGGCATTTGGTTTTTTTATAAACTTGGTATGAGTTCTATTCACATACCTTTTGATGGCGCACTGGAACTTGGAATTTTTATTATACCGTTTGTGATAATAGTGATGCTGGCTACTTTCTCCGGCGGGGTGATAGACGGCTTAGATGGGCTCTCCGGCGGGGTATTGGCGGCTATTTTCGCGGCTTATTCCGTCATCGCTTTTATGAACAATCAGATTGACCTGGCTACTTTCTCCGGCGTACTAACCGGAGCCATATTGGCTTTTCTTTGGTTTAATATTCCTCCGGCGCGTTTTTATATGGGCGAGACAGGCATGATGCCTTTAACCATTACCTTGGCAACACTGGCGTTTTTGACCGATTCGGTCCTGGTTTTGCCTATTATCGCAATGCCCTTGGCGGCCACTTCTTTGTCTTCCAGCATCCAGCTCTTTTCAAAAAAGTTTTTTGGTAGAAAAGTTTTCCGGGTGGCTCCTTTGCATCACCATTTTGAGGCATTGGGCTGGCCGTCTTATAAAGTCACTATGCGTTTTTGGGTTTTGTCAATTGTCTTTGCCATTATCGGAATAATCCTGACAGTAGTGAGCAGGTAAAAATTAATAAATGCCCCCTGAAAACAATTTTTGAAACTTCACCCTCGGAGCCAAAAGGACAGGGAACCCACGTTTCTTAAAATTGTTTTCAGGGGGCATAAAATATGAAAGAAAAAAGAGTAGACAGATTTTTTTTAACAATTGTGCTTCTCCTGATTTTTTTAGGGATGGCCATGTTTGTCTCGGCATCCTTGGGAATTTTAGCTAAAAACGAAAAGACTTTTTACGCGGTGCTTTTCAGTCAGCTGATTTTGGGTTTCTGTATGGGGCTGCTCGGCATGTATTTTTGTTTCAAAATTAATTACAAATTCTGGCGCAAATACGCTTTTCTGATTTTTTTGGGAGCGATTATGCTCACTGCCGCTGTATTTATTCCGGAGCTCGGCTGGAGTCATGGAGGGGCGAGGCGGTGGCTCCAACTGGGACCGATATCTTTTCAGCCGGTGGAATTTTTGAAATTCGGTTTTATTATTTATTTCGCGGCCTGGCTGTCCTGGGTAAAAAATAGGGTGCAGGATTTCAGGTTTGGAATTTTGCCTTTCTCCGTCATGCTCGCAGTTATCGCCCTGATTTTATTCAAGCAACCGGACACAAAGAGCTTTATTTTAATTTTTTTGACCGGTATTTCTATGCTTATTATTTCAGGCGTGCCCTGGAAATATATTATTGGAGCGGGTTTGGGGTCAATAATTGCTCTTTCATTTCTGGTCTATTTTACCCCCTATCTACAAGAACGGCTAAAAACTTTTATTGATCCGTCAATTGACCCGCGCGGGTCTTCTTATCAAATTCAGCAATCATTAATCGCGATTGGCTCGGGCGGAGTGTTTGGGAGGGGATTCGGGCAAAGTATTCAAAAATTCAGCTATCTTCCGGAACCCCAGGGAGACTCTATTTTTGCGGTTTTGGGCGAGGAGCTCGGTTTTACCGGGGCGCTAGGAACCATATTTCTTTATATGCTTTTTGCCCTGCGGGGAATGCGTATTGCTAATAATTCCCCCGATTTATTTGGTGGACTTTTAGTCTCCGGAATTGTTATACTGATTACTATCCAGTCATTTATGCACATTGCTTCCATTACCGGAGTTTTTCCCCTGACCGGAGTGCCGCTTCCTTTTATGAGTCACGGTGGCACTTCGCTTATGATATACCTTTCGGCATTAGGTATCGTGTTTCAAGTGTCAAAGTTTAACAAAAGAGCAGTTTAATTAATTATGAAAATAGTTTTTACGGGTGGCGGAACAGGTGGACACTTTTATCCAATTATTGCTGTCGCTCAAAAAGTCAATCAAATAATAGATCGTGAAAATATACTGGGAGCTAAGCTTTATTATTTTTCCGACAGCCCCTATGACAAGGAAATGCTTTTTGAGAATGGCATTTTATATGAAGCAGTAAATGCTGGCAAGATACGTACTTATTTTTCTTTCAAAAATTTTTCCGATCTTTTTAAAATATTTTTTGGAGTCCTTAACGCATTTTTTAAAATGTTTTCAATTTATCCAGATGTCGTTTTCGGCAAGGGCGGTTATGCGTCTTTTCCGGCCATTTTTGCCGCCAGAATTCTGCGTATTCCGGTTCTCATCCACGAATCAGACTCTGCGCCCGGGCGGGTAAATAAATGGGCCGGAGTTTTTGCCAGGAAAATA
>Ga0209541_10017286_pt1 | contig 10573 bp, 8 predicted proteins | sample RifCSPlowO2_01_FD_184027 | JGI IMG/M metagenome (GOLD analysis project Ga0209541, IMG submission 184027) | Groundwater microbial communities from Rifle, Colorado - Rifle CSP2_plank lowO2_0.1 (SPAdes) (version 2) | ecosystem: Environmental > Aquatic > Deep subsurface > Groundwater | place: Rifle... | reverse complement strand
CCAGCCATTTTCAGCGCAACCATGCTTGAGCGGCCAGAAGAAGTTTTTGTGAAAACCAGCGCGCGCTTGTTTGTAAGCCCATAGAGTTTTACCATTTCATTCAGAGCCAGCTCGCTAATTGCTTTGTGAGAATCAATAACAGTGTATCCAAATAAATCATCCTCAAACAAATTCTGGCACGCGCTTGCGGAAGCTCCAATCCTTTTGCAGAAATCTTTCAGCTTCACAGGCTTTGAAAATTCTTTCAAGTCCAAAACAGCCTCTGACAACCCAGACTTTCCATTCGGAGCAGCAAATTCTTTTATAACCCGCGCCCCATTTTTCTCATCCAGCGCAATCATCGCGTCCACAATTCTTTTCACAACTTTTATTCCCGGGCTTTTCCTTCTGGAATTTTCATAATCAGAAACAACCGATGGCATAACTCCCATCTGGTCAGCTAAAGCTCTCTGCGGAATTTTGAAAATAGCTCTCCACTTCTGAATTGTTTTCCCCGCATCCTCGCTCAGAACAATTTCTCCGGCGATTTTTTTCGCAACAGATTCGCGCGACAAAGCAGCTTCATCAACCATGCAAACAATTGACGAACAATACTTATAAAGTTGACGGATGCGGCTTATTTTTATTTCATCATAATGTTTGATTAAGCATTTATATCCACGTCAGCAAACTTCTCACATGAAAATAAGGAAAATAGATAGAGTTAAAGAATTTGTTGAAATAGAAAATAACTCTGACAAAACAGTGGATATTTCTAATTGGAAGCTTTTGGACGCTGAAAAATTCAAGCATCCCAATCCAAAATATCGGCATATTTTTGTCTTTCCGAAAGGAACCATTGTTAAGCCAGGAAAAGTTCTAAGAGTTTTTACATATTCTGGAACTAACACATCTTCTGATATTTATCAGAATAGAAAAGCTCCAATCTGGAACAATAAAGACGATATTGCAATTCTTTTGGATAATAATGGCAATCCTGCTGCGACTTATCCCAGTCAGCCGCTGCGGACTATAAGCGGTTATGTGTACAAAGCCGGAACAGAAAAAGGAATCTCTGGCGCAGCAGTTTCCGCGAGCCTATCTGCAAACCCGAACGCGCCCGCAAGATCTGAAAAAACAGACAGCAATGGATTCTATTTATTCACTAACCTCATGCCAGGCAAGTATACTTTGGTTGCTTCAAAAGAAGGCTTTGTAACTTCAGATACTACAACAGTAGATGTAACAAAAGGTGATGCGTCCCAAAATTTTTATCTAACACCATCAAGCAAAGAGATTAAAGTTTCTGTGGAAAAAATAGAAATAATACTTGATCCGCCAGAATGGAACAAACATCATCAAGTTAAAGTTACTTTCAAAAACAAAAGTGAAGATATTTATTATTTTGAAACTATGCTTAAAAGAAAATGGCCGAATGATGATGGTTACAGCGAAGTTTCAGGAACGCAACAGTCAAGTAAAAAAACTTATGGAAAAAATTCTACATGGGAAATAACATTTACAGCTCCAAAAGATGGGTGGATGGATTGGAATTGGTACTCAAAAAACAGTCTTGGATATGCAAAAGAAGAAATTATTTCTAAAAAAATTCAAAACCAAATTTGGTTCAAAGCAATTAGAGATGAAGATGAACCGCCTTTTGAAGGCACAAAAGAATTTGAAGTCGTTGTTAAAGTTTCAAAAGATAAGAGAGACGCACTGAAAAAATATAATGAATATATTAATGACATTTGGCTTGCGACTGCTGCGGGTGCCGGAGCTGCTATAGGAGTGATATTATTTCCTCTCCTCGCAATAGCAGTAGTAGCAGATGGCGCTGTTATTGCACTGCTAAAAATTAAAGCCGATGAAGAAGAAAAGAAAATGAAAGATCCTTAGAGCTGATAAAATATGTTTGATAAAAAAGAGATGGAAAAAGATTTAGACTTTCAGGAAGCACACAGAAAAGAGCGGGAATCAAGGATGAAAGAATATGCTGCCAGTGCTTTATACGCTACATCCCTTTTTTTATTCTATTTGGAAATCAAAGATATCGCCTTTGATTTATATGAAACTATCAGACATACAAACTTGAGCAATGAAATTCCTGGTTCTGATGGACCCGCGTATGGGATAATGTTTTTATCGGCGCTATGTTTAGCTGCGGGGGGAATTATGAAAGCGCAAGCAAGAAGCGATAGCAACAGAAGCACGATAGAATTTATTTATAAGATGAACAGGCGAAGATATTAGAAAGATACCTTTTTATATCTGAATAGACAAACATACAATAAAACCACATGGAAAAGAGGTGTTGGCAGAGTGGAAGGCAGAATTAGACCCCAAAACGCGAGAACACTTACAGAGAGCTGTAGAGGACGCTGTACGCTATATTTCAGATGACGTGTCTACCAAAAAATAAATTTTTGAACCTTCAAAGAATTTTTATACGCAATTATATAAAATTTTTCAAATCTCCCCAGCCTCTTCCTTGCATTCATTGCAAACCCACCGGTCATTCACATTATGTAAAGTCTCATTGTAATTTCCGCAGAGCTCGCACTCGCCAGCAGTTGGCTCGGTTTTTTGTTCCTCAGCTTCTGATTCTGGCTCTTCCTCTCGCATGAGCCGCTCGCGCAAAACTTCCACAGCCCCAGGCGCAACGCGCACAACATCCCTGTAAGAAATCAGCCCAACTAATTTTCCCATTGAAATTACCGGCAGCCTTTTGAATCCGCGCTGGCTCATCACGCGCGCAGCCTCTGCCATATCTTCATCAGGAGAAATTGTTGTAATTGGCGAATTCATAATTTCTTTTAATTTAACTTTCTCAAAATCTTTTTTCGCAACAGCAATTTTGTTTATCAAATCCTCGCGCGTGACAATTCCAGCTGGCCTTTTTCCCTCAAGAACAATCAGCAGCCCAACATCTTCCTCTTTCATAATTTTCGCAGCAGAAAAAGCGCTGTCGCTCGGGCTCGCAGTAACAACTTTTGAAACCATAGCGTCCTTGACTTTTATTCCAGTTCCTGTTGCCATATCAATCAAAAATAATTTGTCGCGCCCATTTATATTGGTTTGTAATCTCTGGTAAGCGAGAATATAAACTCAGAAAACAAAATAAACTATGGCCCGAAGTAATGAAATTTCCTTGCCAGAGGCGTGGAGAATTCTTCAAAAGATAGACGAAGCGCGCCTGAGGTATTGGGAAGATGCTATGGAATGGTATTGTATGTCGCAAAACAGGCAGTAAATTTCAACCTTTAAATACCACTTCTGCCAATAATTATCAGAGAAATAGAGAACCACGAACAGATTTCAGAAATTAAAATTACGCTTATTCGTTCGCTTATCAAAGCTTTAACAAAAGCAAATGCGCGCCAACCAGCGCGCGAAGAATCTCTATTTCTTAGAAAAATAAAATGAAGAACTTCAACGGCTCGCGCGCAGGAATAAATCCATGCGCGCTCGCTAACTAATATGTGAAAAGAAAAAAACAAACTCGCCAGAAAATTTTGGTAGCGGAATTATTTTCTGCAACACATATTTTATGGCAAGCTCTTCATTTTCAAAAAACAAAAAACAGGAGAATGATTAAAATGGGAAAATTAGCGCAATCAACTTCAAAATACACAGTGCTTTTAAAATTTGAAACCGACGGCACAGTTGAAAAGCCGGATGTAATCGGCGCGGTCTTCGGGCAGACAGAAGGCCTGCTCGGCCCGGAAATGGATTTGCGGGAACTGCAAAAATCCGGCAGAGTTGGAAGAGTAGATGTGAGCATACAAATCCGCGGCGGAAAAGCTTTTGGGGAAATAGAAATTCCCTCAAGCCTGGACGCAAGCGAAACAGCTTTGCTCGCTGCGTGCATGGAAACAATTGAAAGAATCGGCCCATGCAACTCGCGGGTTCTTGTGGACAAAATTGAGGACGTGCGAACATCAAAAAGAAAATTTGTGATTGACAGAGCAAAGCAATTATTGCAGAAAATTTTTGAGGAAGGAATTATTGAGCCAAGAGAAGTCTCAGAGCAAATAAAAGATGCGGTCCGCGCTGGCGAAGTTGTAAACTATAAAGGCTGCCCAGCAGGCCCGGCAATAGACAGCTCAAATGAAATAATAATTTGCGAAGGCCGCGCAGATGTTGTGAGCCTTTTGCGCGCGGGAATAAAAAACTGCATTGCAATTGAAGGCACAAGCGTTCCGCAGGCAGTAGCTGAATTAAGCAGAACAAAAGAGTGCACAGCATTTTTGGACGGCGACCGCGGCGGCGATTTGATTTTGAAAGAGCTGACAGCAGTCGGCGATATAGAATTTGTCGCGCGCGCTCCAGAGGGAAAAGAAGTTGAGGAGCTCTCGAGCAAAGAAATTCACAAAGCTCTGCGTGACAAAGTTCCATTATCAGAAGCAAGAGAAATTTCCACAGGCGCGCACTCATTTGCTCAGAGAAACGGCTCGAGCGAAAAAAGAGAAATGAAAGTTGAAGTCGTGGATGTTTCCTCTGCGCTGAAAGAAGAAGAGAGCAGAAAATATGGCCGCGCAATTCTCGCGCAGCCTTCAGCTCCGGCAGTCTTGGATGAAGACAGAAAACAAAAGTTCCGTGAAATTTTGAACGAGCTCACTGGCTCGCGTGCAGCCTACCTGCTTGATGAGGCAGGAGAAATCATGGGAAAAGTTCCGGCACGCGAATTGATGAACACTCTGCGGGAAACTTCAGCCTCTGCGGTTTTCATTGACGGCGAGGTTGACCAGAAGCTTGTGAATCTCGCAGCCGAGCAAGGCGCAAAATTTGTTGGTGGAATGAAATTGGCTCCGCGCCTGCGGCCGCCAGAAGGAGTTTCTGTTTTGAGCATGAAGGAGTTGGAAGAATAAATCAAGAACTTAAAGTGTCGCTCGCAAGCCTGCCTTCCGTCGGCTTGCTCGCTCCTAAATTATGTGTTGAGAAAATAGCAATCGTTTGCAATTAATTCCAACACATATTTTAGGGGATGCTCTTCATTTAGTTTTTAATTAACCAATTCTATATTTTTTCATGCAAAAAATCTCCCGCTTCCAGACAACTCTCAGAAAAAACAAGCTTGACGCAGCAATAATTCTCACAGACCCAAACCTAACATACTTCACAGGTGGGCGCAATTTGAATTCTGCAATTCTGATTCCATCGGGCGCGAAGCCAATTATTTTCACAAACACTTTGGAAAAATCGCGCGCGCAGGCTTCAGAATTTCTTTCTCTAAGCGTTGGCAGGGAAGGCGCTGACGTAAAAGCAAAATCTATTTTTGAGGCAATTAAAAATTATGCGCGCGGAGAAAAATTAAAATTTAAAAAAATCGGCTTGGAGAAAAGCGAATTAACTCTTGGGCAATTCTCCCGCGCGAGGAAATTTTTAGCAGCAAAATTTTCTGATATTTCCACAGCAGTAACAGAGCAGCGCGCAATCAAAGAGCCCGAAGAAATAAAATTAATTCGGCGCGCGGCGGCAATTGCAGATTCAGCAGAAAAAGCAGTGCGCGAAAGTTTGCGTGCAGGAATCACAGAAGCAGAGCTCGCTGCTGTTGCTGAAACAGAAATGCGCAGGCGCGGCGCAGAATGGTTTTCATTTGAAACAATTATAGGCTCAGGTCCGAACTCTGCTGTGCCGCATCACACAACTTCCAGCAGAAAAATAAAAAAAGAAGATTTGGTTGTTGTTGACTTGGGCGCAATTTACAAAAGCTACTGCTCGGACACAACTCGGACTTTTTGCCTAAAGCCTTCACTGAAAGAGGAAAAGATTTTCTCAATTGTCGCGCACGCGCAGAAATTTGCGATTGAAAAAATTTCCACAGGAAAAGCTGCGGCAGTTGACAAACCAGCGCGCGCATGGATTAAAAAATTCGGCTATGATTTAATTCACGGCACAGGCCACGGAGTTGGAGTTGAAGTTCATGAAATTCCATACTTAGGCCCAAGCTCAAAAGATTTTCTAAAGCCCGGCGCGGTTTTCACAATCGAACCCGGAGTTTACATTCAAAAATTCGGCGGCGTGAGAATTGAAGATATGTTTCTGAAAACAAAAAAAGGATTTGAGATTTTAACTAAATCTCCACTGCAATTGGCGCCTTAATGCCAAGCCTTTCAGCCAAACAGCTCAAAGCCTCTTGCTTTGCAAGCGGATTCTTTTCATTCTCAACTACAGCAAACTCCTCCTCAGAAATTAAATTTTCCAAATTCAAATTTAATTTTTCGCACGCGCCCCGCAAAGCAATAAAGCTTTCCGAGTGCGGCTTGAAATAGGAAATTATTTTTTTGTATTTGCCAGCGTGCTGCCGCAAGAAATTTTCCACGCGCTCCTGCGTAACCTGCGTGTAAATTTTCTTTATCTCTTCGGTTTCCTCCCACTCAGGCCAGTCATAAGAATCAAAAGGATACCTCTGGGAAAACTGCAGAGGAACAACTCCAGGAGTGCTGACAACGCAGAACTGCATTTTCTCAAAATCTTTTGCTTTTGTTGCAACAGACATTATCGCCTTGTGCAGCTGCGAGTTCGGATAAGGCTTTCTGAACGCGCACGGAATGAAAAACAAAATTTCTTTTTCTTTTGGAGGAGCCCAGAATCTGCAAAGAAAATCCTGCCAGACTTCAAACGCAGGGTTTTTCAAAGCCTCTTCAGTCGCGCCGCGGATTTTTTTCTTAAGCCTCAAAGGAAAAGCCGGCACAAAAGTAAAATTTTCAAAATCAGTTTCGCAAAAACTTTCAAATGGCGCGACAGCTTCATTGAATTGCTTTCTGTCCAGCGGCTCCCACTCTCCGCCCAGCCACATATCCATAATCGGCGCAGCATAGTGCGGCAGAGTGTTTATCAAAATAATTTCATCAGCATGCTCTCGCGCCCACTCAACTGTTTTCTGCAGGGAAACTTTCTCGCATTTCGGCGCATTCACAAGCAAATAAGCGCGAATCCCCCAGCCAAACTTTTTCAGAATTTCGCGCGCATCAGCGAATTCTTTCAGCGTAAATCCTTTTTGCACAAGCTTCAACCCATCGTCATCAGAAACTTCCAATCCAATCCCAGCAAGAATTTTCACTTTATCAGACTGCATATTCTCCAAATTTTCCGGCTTGATAAATTTCGGAAAGCTTTCAACTATAAGCGAGCGCACGCCAAGCTTTTCGCACGAGCGCACAACATAACTTCTAAAAGCCGGGACAATTTGCTTTTCATCCAGAAAGCACCCGGAGTTAAAAATTTTTATCCTGTCTATTGAGCCGGGCTTTATATCTGAAACCTGCTCATCCCAGAATTTTTTCAGCTCGTGCATGTTTTTTTTCTTTGCAACAAGCCTGCCCCATCCGCAGTAAGTGCAGCCGCCCCATGCGCACTTGCCTGAATTTATTATTATTACTTTTTCGCGAAGTCCGAGGTCCATAATTCAGAATGAGAAATGAAAGTTTATAAAATCAAAGCTTTCTCCCAACAAACTTCCCATGCTCAATAACCTCATCATGCTTCACAACAAGTTTCGTATTAGAAATAATTTCTTTTATTTTCTTTTCCAAATCCCGCCTGTAGTTTTCAGTTTCAGCTTGCTTTAATCCATCCAAAAGCCGCGGAGCCTTTTTTTCAACGAAATCAAAAAGCATTTTCTTTATGTAAGGCGAAAGGTTGATATGCTCCAAGTAAATGTAATCCACGCCAGCGGTTTCTAATTTTCCAAAAAGCTTTTCCAGATTTTTCGCATCAGAGGCAAAGTGCGGAAGCAGCGGCCCGACAAAAGCATAAGTTTTCAAGCCAGTTTGCTTTAGTTTTTTCAAAGCAGTTATGCGCGAGTCAGAAGGCGGCGCAAGCTTTTCTATCAGCGAGCCGAGCTGGTCTTCTGTTGTTGTTACAGTCATTCCAATTTCAAAATCTTTTATCTGCTTGAAAATATCTATGTCGCGCAAACAGAGTGGAGATTTTGTAAGAATTGAAACCGGACCAGAATATTTTTCTTCAGCAATAACTTGCAGGCACGCGCGCGTGAGCATGAATTTGCTTTCAGCAGGCTGATAGCAATCTGTAACAGAAGAAAAGAAAATCGATTCTGAGCCAGAAAGTTTTTTTATTTCCTTTCGCAAAAGCTCTGGCGCGTTTATTTTCGCGCCAACATATTCTCCCCATTCAATTTCTGGGTGGTGCCACTTGCGCATGAACGCCGCATAACAATACGCGCACCCGAACGCGCAGCCAACATATGGATTTACAACATAATCAGAATCCGGCAGGCCGGATTTTGTAAGAATTGTTTTTGCGTGGAGTTGTTCAACGAGCATTATTTCAATTCGCTTTCAATCAATTTAAACTCATCTGCAAATCTAAACATATGTTCGAACTTTTAGACAGAGACGCAGCCGCCCGCAATCATTTATGGTTGCAACATCTTGCGGCAGATTTTAATTTAAAATATCAGCCCGAAATCTTCAAGTTTTCGTGGGTAACAAAGCGTGAGCATGTGCTGATAACTTACCTCGTCGGTTGCCCAGTATATCCTTACATAAGGTATGGCAAGGATAGCAAAACGCGTATAAAAAATTTGAAATCTTTTCTGGCATCGAAGGATTTTGCTGCTGAGTGCCGAAGATCCCATGGCAGCGTGCTCATTGTAAAGCATTTTGAAAATGTAATAAAACATCTCAAAGGTATAAAAGAAAAAAATAGTTTTAGACGGCTGATAGCAAGGCTTAACCGCGCAGCCACTCCATGGGGGAGCATTATTCTCGCATCGCCTGATAGCAGGCGCGAACGCGAGTTTCTTTTCAATACGGTATTGATGCACGAATGGGCCCATATTCTGCTGCTATCCAACAAAATATTTTTTCAACGTATCGCAAAAAGATATTGGCCTCTTGACGAAGGTTTGGCAACATATATGGTGGCATGGTCAAAAGGTCATCGGGTGCTGTCTGCCGAGCTAAAAAGGTGCAGGGCGCATCTGCGCAAAGAGCGAAACAGGTTCAAACCATATGCGATTGGCACATTGAAAATCTCCACCTTGCTAAAAAATAAAAAGAATGCACAGGAGCGATACATTGCAATTAGAAGATACCTATGGAGGTTACAGCATGTTTGAAATTCTAGATCGAGACGCGTCTGCAAGGATTTGCAAATGGAAAATTTCAGAATGGGAAATCAAAACCCCGAACATTGCGATTGTTGTAAATCCAAACCGCCAGGCAATCGCGCCAGCGGAAATGAAAAAAGAATTCGGCGTGGAAATAATAATCACAAATTCCTACATAATTTTGAAAAATGAAGAGCTTTCAAAAAAAGTTTTACGCGAAGGGCTACGCAAATTTCTAAAATTTGACGGCCCGATTTACACTGACTCCGGAACATTTCAAATGTTCTCGCAAAATATTGAAATTGAAAACGCAGAAGAGATTGTGGAGTTCCAGAAAAAATTCAGCTCGGACATTATTACGCCAGTGGATATTTTCACTTTGCCGAAAGATGATTACAAAACCGCGAATAGAAAATTAAAGCAAACGCTCGCGCGAATTGCTACTGCGCGCAAAGTTGTTTCTCATCCGCAACTGCTCAATGGAACAATCCAAGGAGGCTCGCATTTGAAATTGCGCGCGCTTGCGGCAAAGCAGGTTGCGAAATTAGAGCCAGATGTTTTTTCTATTGGTGGAATTGTTCCGCTAATGGAGCAGTATAGATTCAGAGAGCTCGCTGACATAATCATAACCTGCAAGCAAAATCTTCCAGCTAACAAACCTGTCCATGCTTTTGGCGCAGGCCATCCAATAACTTTTTCTTTTCTTGCGGCAATTGGCTGTGATTTATTTGATTCTGCGATGTATTCGCTTGCAGCCCAGCGCGGGGCTTACCTGACTTTGAGCGGCACTCAAAATCTTTCTGAGCTTGCGGAATTTCCATGTGCGTGCGCTGTTTGCTCAAAAGCAAGCCCGAATGAAATTAAAAAAATGGAAAGAGAAAAGCAGGAAGAATTTTTAACGCGCCACAATTTGCACACAACAATGTCTGAAATGCGGACTGTCAGAGAAGCGATTCGCGGGCAGTGGCTTTGGGAATTAGTGCAGCAGCGAGCCCGCGCGCATCCGAATTTGCTGCGCGCGCTCGGCCATGTTTGGGAAAATTATCCAAAATATTTTTCCAGCCGCGAGCCTGTTTCAAAAAAATCTGCGATGCTCTGGCTTGGAGAGGAAAGCAATTCTCGGCCAGAGGTTTTGCGCACCCGAGAGCTTGCGAAAAATGTGCGCGCGAAAAAGTTTTTCCGCAAAGAGCCGTTCGGAAAAATTCCTGTTGGGCTCAAGTGGGCGTATCCGTTTTCGCAGAGCATTGTGCCTAATCAAAGATTTGAAAAAGCAAAAGCCAAGCCAGAGGAAATTTTCCGGCAAACAATTCAATATCAATTTGGAAAATCCGCTGACAAGAAATTCAAAAAAGTTTTTGTGGAGATTTCCAAAAACACAGGCAGGCCTATGCGCGCATGGGACAGCAAAAAAGTTTTGCTTGGAACTTTTCGGCCGCATGATGGATTTTTTATTCCAACGAAATTTTCCGCTGAGAAAATTCCCATGAAAAAAGTTTTTGTAAAAGACAAGGAAGT
>Ga0209541_10017283_pt1 | contig 10576 bp, 6 predicted proteins | sample RifCSPlowO2_01_FD_184027 | JGI IMG/M metagenome (GOLD analysis project Ga0209541, IMG submission 184027) | Groundwater microbial communities from Rifle, Colorado - Rifle CSP2_plank lowO2_0.1 (SPAdes) (version 2) | ecosystem: Environmental > Aquatic > Deep subsurface > Groundwater | place: Rifle... | reverse complement strand
ATGAATTTATTTCTGAATACAAAAATGGTTATAACCAAATTATGAGTGAACAATACGAAGGCGGCATAAGACCAAGTACTGGCCAAAAACAAAAAATCGCTATTGCCAGATTCTTTTTTAGAAATCCTTCTTTAGCAATATTCGATGAGCCAACTTCCGCAATTGATGCTGTTTCTGAATATAGAATATTTAATAAAATTTATAAGTTTTTTAGAAAAAAAACAGTTTTAATAATTTCACACAGATTCTCAACTGTTCGAAATGCCGACAAAATATTTGTTATAAACAAAGGTAAATTAATAGAGCAAGGATCACACCAGATGCTAATGAAACAAAACGGCTACTATGCAAAAGCATTTAATCTTCAGGCAAAAGGGTATCAGGAAAGCATTGATACCTGATCTTTTGAGATTATGGTTTTATTTTTTGCGTCCACTAGAATAGAAATCGCATCTATTCTATATGGCCTATCTAAGTATTCCCGCCCTTCGTGTGTTAAAAAGTAGTTTATTGTGCGCCTTAACGATTTTAGTTTATATGGAGTAATTGCATCTAGCGGGTCTCCGTAGTTATTGTTTGTTCTTGTTTTTACTTCAACGAATACAATTTCGTCTTTATCCAATGCAATAATATCTATCTCGCCCCATCTTGGCATAGAGTAGTTTCTGTATAAAATCTTATATGATTTGGCAATTAAAAAATCAGATGCCAGCGATTCGCCCAAAAGCCCAACCTCATGCACGCTTTTCTTTAACCTTCATTGCAAGTTTTCCTATACGGTCTCTCATGTAATAAAGCTTTGCTCTTCTTACTTTACCTGCAGTTTTAACAACGACAGATTCAATATTTGGTGAAAACTCTGGAAAAATTCTTTCAACACCAAAACCGCCATTTGCAATTCTTCTTACTGTAAATGTCTTTGATAAACCAGAACCTTTTTTAGCAATAACTAAACCTTCATATGGCTGTATACGAGACTTTTCGCCTTCTTTAATTTTATAATTTACAACAACCTTATCGCCTACATTGAAAGTGTTGGTTTTGACTTGATTTCCCATAACGCCTGCAATTTTAACTTATTTCATACTTCCTAGCAAGACATCTGATTTAGAAGATTCATCTACTGTCACAAAAAAACCTAAATCGTTATGATCAACAACTATCCTACTCCCCTTTTTAGCGATATCATCAATTATTGCTTCTGAAATCTTATTTTCAACGCTTTTTTGAATTAAACGCTTTAATGGCCTTGCCCCCATATCTAAACTATATCCATCCTTAACCAAAGACTCTTTTGCTTTTTTTGTAACTGAAATTTCAATATCGCTTTCAGAAAGCAATTTCGCAACTGAATTTAATTCAATATCTACAATTTCTTTAACTTCGGATTTATTTAAAGGCTTAAATATAATGATATCGTCAATTCTATTTAAAAATTCAGGTTTAAATCGATTTTTCAAAGAATCCTGCAAGCTGTGCTTGATTCTTTTGTAGGCATCTTCAACTTTATCATCACTTGCACCGTTTAAGGTTAATTCAGAAAAACCTATCTTTGAGTGATTTAAAAATTCAGAACCAACATTTGATGTCAAAATAATTATCGTATTTTTAAAATCAACAACACGACCATGGCCATCTGTAAGCCTGCCGTCATCCATTATTTGAAGCAAAGAATTAAAAATGTCAGGATGTGCCTTTTCTACTTCATCAAATAAAATTACACTAAAAGGTTTTCTTCTGACTTTCTCTGTTAATTGACCACCTTCATCATATCCGACATAACCTGGAGGCGAACCAATAAGCCTTGCAACATTATGCTTTTCGTTATATTCACTCATATCAACACGAATCAAATAATCTTCAGAGCCATAAAGTACAGTTGCTAAAGCCTTTGCCATTTGAGTTTTACCAACACCAGTTGGGCCTAAAAACATGAAAACACCAATTGGTCTATTTATCGGCTTAACCCCTGCCCTTGCTCTTCTAATCGACTGCGAAACAAGTTCAACCGCTTCTTTTTGACCAACTACCATTTTCCCCATTTCAGATTCTAAATTCTTGAGCTTCTTTTTTTCATCTAAAGAAAGTTCACTTAAAGGAATACCAGTTGCAGTAGAAACTACCGCAGCGACATGTTCAATTTTTAAAATTGGAACATTCTCGAGTTTTGTCTGGACCCATAAATCTGTAAGTTCATTTTTAACTTGGTTTAAAGACTTAATTTTGTCTTCAATCTCTTGCTTTTCTACTAGATCTTCTTCTTTTCTTGCTTTATCTTCTAAGTTTTCAATTTGCGTTAAAACTTCTCTCAAATTTTTGGGCTCCTTTAAAGAAAGCTGAAGTCTTAAAGCAGCACCTGCTTCATCTATTAAATCAATTGCCTTATCAGGTTGAAACCTATCTGAAATATATCTAGAAGAAAGTTTTACAGCTACTTCTAAAGCCTCATCACTAATTATTATTTTGTGATGATCCTCGTATCTTTTTCTCAAACCTTCAAGAATTTTGATTGTATGCTCGGCTGAAGGTTCTTCAACTAGAATTTGCTGGAACCTTCTTTCTAAAGCGGCATCTTTTTCTATAATCCTATATTCTTTTAATGTAGTTGCACCAATAAGTTGAAGTTCACCACGAGCCAAATAAGGCTTTAATATATTAGAAGCATCCATCGAGCCTTGTGCACTTCCAGCTCCCACTAACGAATGGACTTCATCTATAAACAGAATTACCTGACCTTTAGTTTTAATTACTTCCTCAATAACTTCTTTTAGTCTTTTTTCAAAAGATCCCCTATGAACAGTTCCTGCAAGCATTGCTGCTAAATCAAGTGCAACTAAACGTTTTTTTCGTAAAGGTTCTGGAACCATGTTCTGGACCAACTTTTGGGCTAAACCTTCGACAATTGCAGTTTTTCCAACTCCAGATTCGCCAATTAAGACAGGATTATTCTTCTTGCGTCTGGATAAAATATGAATAACACGATCGATTTCAGCTTCTCTTCCAATAACGGGATCAAGATTACCTTCTCTTGCATATTCTGTTAGATCTTTACTAAATTGATTTAAAGATTCTGTGCCTTCTGATTCTTTTTGAAGCTCTGCAAAACACTGATCACAAAGAGGCATATAAACAAGTCGCCCGTTAATATTCATTGCTGTTTGTTGTTTTGCTTCACGCTTTCTGCAATTTGAGCAAACGACCATAGTTTAATTCAACGTATGCGAAAATTGGGCGCGAGTACTCGAGCGTCTCCAATTGGAACACACGACCATAATTTCTTCCCCGACAAAATATTATCACTCCAAGCCAACCATTGCCAGAATCAATTTACGCCCAATTTATGCCAAGCACAAGAGGCATTTTTGAAACCAAATTCAAAATTATTTCCTTCTTCACCTTTTTTTTCATTTTAAATTTTCTTATCTTTCCTCCGCTTGGAATATTCAAAACAACTTCTACATTTCCAGGATTTTCAAATAACAAATCTCTTAGTTGTTCCAAGTCATTTGAGGTTGCGTCAGATATAATTTCTAATGTCGCAACCTCTGTTTTTACAATGTTAGGAATTTCGATCTCCAAAACATCAGCATTTTCTGAATCATCTGCAATAACTTTTACCATATTAACAATCAAAGTCATTTCCCCATTTCGCATATTACATTTTCCTTTAACCAATGCGACATCACCAGCTTTCAATATATCTTTGTATTTTAGAAAGTCTCTTGGGAAGAGTACCGCCTCGATGGTTTTATAAGTATCTTCAAGTGTCAAAAATGCCATGGCATCGCCACTTTTTGTAGAAATCTTTTTTATGCTAGATATTAAACAGCCAACTGCCACATCTTGACCATCTATTAAGTCAACTTTCCCAAGCGTAGAAATTTTAAGCCTATTAAGCATCTCGGCGATATTTTGCATTGGATGTGAAGTAAAATATATTCCAAGCAAATCCTTTTCCCACGTTAAACGATCAGAAAGTTTCGCTTTTGGAACATCAGGCAATATTGTTGCCTTTACTATTTTTATTGCACCACTAGCTCCTCCAAACATGCCAAGTTGACCTGCTTTATTTTTTTGAATTTCTTTTGAGCTTGAAGATAAAATACTAGGATAAATAGAAAGCATAGCAGAAGTATCACCAAAAGAATCTAGAGCACCAACTTTGATTAAAGACTCCAAAGTTCTCGAGTTTGCAGATGTTACACGCATACAAACTTCATCTAAACTTTTGAATTCACCGTTTTCATCCCTTTGCTTAATAATTTCAGAAACAACATTAGCACCAACATTTTTGATTCCATCAAGTCCATATCGGATACTGCTACTGCCCTCTGGAATAAACTCTGCATGACTTTTATTAATGTCTGGAGGTAAAATCGTCAGACCAAGATGCTTGGCTTCTTCAAGCGCCACGATAAGCTTATCTGGATGACTCATATCAGAAGTTAATCTTGCACACATAAATTCAACTGGGAAGTGTGCTTTAAGATAAGCTGTCCAATACCCAACTATTGCGTATGCAGCAGAATGGGCCTTATTAAACCCATAGTTTGCGAATTCGATCATATACTCAAATAATTTTTTGCCAATTTCTTCTGTAAAACCATTTTTTACACAACCTTCAATAAACGTTTTTTCCTGTGCATTCATTATTGCCATAACCTTTTTCCCCATGGCTCTTCTTAATATATCTGCTTGCCCCATTGAATAACCAGCAATGTCAACGGCAATTCTTATAACTTGTTCTTGGTAAATCAAAAACCCATATGTGTTTCCTAAAATTGGCTTAAGTTCTGGAATAAGATACTCCGGCTCTTTTTTACCGTGCTTACAATCAATATAAGGTTGGATAAATTGCATAGGACCAGGTCTATAGGCTGCAGCCATAAAACAAAGGTCTTCAAGATTTTCTGGATGTAATTCTTTCAAATACCTTTTCATTCCTGCTGATTCAAATTGGAAAACTGATGTGGTGTTACCATTTTGAAATAATTTAAAAGTTTTTTCATCGTCTTCGGGAATCGTGTAGATATCTATACCTTTCCCCATTCTTTTTTGTATGAGTTTTATAGCGTAATCAATAATTGAAAGATTCGAAAGACCCAAAAAATCAAACTTCATAAGTCCTAGGTATTCAAGTGGATTAAATTCAATTTGCGTTATAACTTTGTTGCTTGTACCTGTTTCTGTCTGCAATGGGACATAATCAACATTTGGACTTGGCGTTATAAGATATCCACTAGCATGAGTCGAAACGTGCCTGCACAATCCATCTATTTTTGATACAACACGAGTCATCTCTTTAAGTTTTGGGCTTGAATCTATAATTCCTCTAAACTCATGATTGTTTTCAAGCATCCAGTCAATTGATTTTGGTTTTCCATAAACAACCTCAACAAGTTTTGATAATGTATCAGCCGTAGATAAATCAATTCCCATAACACGCGAAACGTCTCTAATTGCATTGCGTGTTTTTAATCTTCCAAAAGCCGCAATCCCGCATAAATTTTCTTTTCCATATTTGTTTTCTACGTAAGAAATAAGCTCTGACCGTCTATTATCTTGAATGTCAATATCAATGTCAGGCGGACTTTCTCTTTCAGGGTTTAGAAATCTTTCAAAGTATAAATTCCATTTGATCGGCTCAAATTTTATAATGTCTAGAGAGTATGCAACAACACTTCCGCCTACAGAACCTCTTACACTAACAACAATTCCGTTTTGCCGTGCCCACTTCATCATGTCAGAAACAACCAAAAAATAGTCGTCATAACCTTTTTCGTGAATAACAGATAATTCTTGCTCTAAACGAGCTTCTATATCTATTGTTATCTCGCCGTACTTAACTTTGGCGCCTTCATAGGCGAGTTCTCTTAAAAATTCGCCTGCTGTTTTTCCTTTTGCTACATCTAGAAATGTTGGCTGAACCCTATCATAGATAATGTTGTAATCGGAAACAGTATCCGCCAACTTTTGAGTATTTTTTAAAGCTTCGGGAATATCAGAAAAAATCTCTGCCATTTCTTCCGGTGTTTTTATATACGTGTGTTTATACGGAAGCCTTCGTGTTGGATCTTCTAAAGTCTTTCCATCTTTGATTGCAAATAAAACTTCTTGCGTGAATTCATCTGAATCATCAAGATAATGTGCATCTGTTGTAGCAACAAGAGGAAGATTGTATTCTTTTGACCACTTTATTAGCTCCGTATTAATAGCGGATTGCTCTTTCATAAAATCTGTTGCATCTTTTGGCAAAACATCAGAACCAACTAGCCCATGCCTTTGAACCTCAAGATAAAAATTGCCACTATATATTTTCGCTAAATATTCAAGCCATTCACGGGCTTTATTATTTTGATCAGCAAGAATATGCCTCCCTAATGGGCCTGCAGGACAAGCAGATGTGCAAATTAAACCTTCAGAATATTTTTCTAATATTTCTTTATCAACTCTTGGCCTATAATAAAAGCCTTCTAAATGTCCAATTGATACAAGCTTAATCAAATTATGATAACCAACCAAATTTTTAGCCAATAAAACCAAATGATAGTATCTAATACCATCGACATCTTGCCTATGTGTTCTTTCTGTCGGAGCGACATAAATTTCACAGCCTATAATTGGCTTAACGCCAGAGTCATGACAAGCTTTCCAAAATTCAAACATGCCATACATAACGCCATGATCCGTTAACGCAACTGCATTCATACCAGCATTTTTAACTTTTTCAACAAGCCTTGATATCTTATTTAATCCATCAAGCATTGAATATTCGGTATGAACATGCAAGTGAACAAATGAAGGTTTATTTTCTGAAGTCATCAATCATATAGTAACCTAGAAAGCCTATTTTCTCAAAGAAGATTTTATAAATTCAATAAAAATTGGATGCGGATCAAGTGGACGTGATTTATATTCTGGATGACCTTGTGTCGCAATAAAAAATGGGTGCTTATCTTTTGGAAGTTCAATAAATTCTACAAAAAAATTATCAGGCGAAGTTCCAGAAACTACAAGTCCAGCCTCTTCTAATTTTGATCGATATGCATTATTAAATTCGTATCTGTGACGATGTCTTTCGCGAACAAGACCGTCTTTGCCTTTTTCAAACTTGTTATGTTTTTTATAAATTTCATACACATACGAATCTTTTTTCAAAATACAGTCAAAAGTTCCAAGTCGCATAGAACAACCATCACCCTTTATAGTTTGATATTTTGGATCAAATGGAATTTCATAAATTATTGGATTTTTAGTATTCTTATTTACCTCAACAGTATCTGCATCCTCAAGTCCCAAAACAGCTCTTGCATATTCAATACAGGCAAGTTGCATTCCATAACAAAGACCAAGATACGGAATTTTATTAACCCGTGCATATTTAATCGCCTCTATTTTGCCTTCTACTCCACGAGAACCCCAACCTATCGGAACTATTATTCCATTTATGCCCGCTAAAACCGTATTCATATTCCTTGCTTCTTTTTCTGAATTTACAAATAAAAGCTCAACTTCAATATCGTTAAAAACACTTGCATGCTCGATTGACTTAACAAGTGCATAATAAGAGTCAATTAGTTGGGAATTTCCAGTCGAAAAGTACTTTCCAACAATTGCAATTTTTACTTTGTTTTTCATTTTCGATTTAAGCGTATTTACATAGTGTTCCCATTTGCTTAAATCTAGTTCTGGTTTTGATTTCATATCAAAAAACTTCAAAATCCTTAAATCAAGCCCTTGTTCATGAAGTCTTAGTGGAACCCTATCTGCTGTATCAAGGTTTTCATTGGAAAAAATATCTTCTTTTAATATGTCAAACTTATGGGAAAATTTATATTTTCTTTGATCATCAATAGGAATTTCACTTCGAATAACTAAGAAATCAGGATAAATGCCCATAGTCATTAAAGCTTTTATTCCAAATTGTGCAGGTTTTGTTTTTGGTTCTCCAACATGAACAGGTACTGGAACATAAGTTACATGGACATGAGCAACTGGAACTTTTTTGGAAAGACGCCTTGCGGCCTCATAATACAGACCATTATTATTTTCATATTCGCCAACTGTTCCACCAAGCTCAATAACAATAAAATCGGCTCTACTATTTTCGGCCGCAACCATATATCTTCTAATAATTTCATTTACAACGTCAGGATTTGGTTCAACATCTTCACCGTTATATTTCATTTGTCGTTCATCGTTTATAACCTTAAGGTAAAGTTGTCCCATAGTTATGAAATTATCGTGGCCAACTTCTTGTTCGAGGAATCTTTCATAGTTTCCCAAATCTATGTCAGACTCACACCCGTCGAAACATAAAAATGGATCTCCATGTTCTATAGGGTTAATAGTTCCAAAGTCGACGTTAAGATTGTTTTCACACTTAATAGGGCAAACACTGTATCCATGTTTTTTCAATAGCATAGAAATAGATGCAGACGTAACGCCTTTACCAAGAGCGCTCATTACACCACCAGATACAAAAATAAATTTAGGCGAATGTTCTGTATTTATAATAGATGGATTCTATCAGAAAAAATAATTTATGAAGAAAGCAAATTGTTGAGTATTATAGCCACTATCTTCGCATCAGCTTGACCACGGGTTGCCCGCATAACTTGGCCTATCAGAAACTGCAGAGCAGAAGCATTTCCAGCTTTATAATCAGATACAACTTTTGGATTTTGATCAATAACAGTTTTAACTATAGGCAAAATAACAGATTCATCTGACAATTTTGATGCCCTATTTGACTTTACTATTTCATCAATTTCAGAAGGCGACTTTTCTTTGTATTCCAAAATATTTATAACAAAGTTGGCTGATTCAGAAGGGGAATATCCAAAATCTAAAACCGCTAAATACTTTTCATACAAAGAAAAGTCGCTAACAAGTCTTAGTATGTATTGATTATTTAACCCTTTTTCTTTTAATTGTTTTCTTAATTCTGAAGGCAACAAAACATCTCGCGTCGTAATTTCATCCATCCATTTTTGACTAACTTCTATAACTGGAATATCAGGCTCTGGAAAATACCTATAATCATTTGCTTCTTCTTTACTCCTTTGAGAAAAAGTCTTACTAGTCACTTCATTAAATCCACGCGTTTCTTGTGCTAGTGTTTCATCATTCATCAGAGCCGCTACCTGACGTCGCAATTCGTAGCGCAATGCTTTTTTCATAAACGAAAATGAGTTTATATTTTTCATTTCAACCCGATAATTTGGGAGTTCTTTTTGACCAGGCTTTCTAACTGAAATATTAGCTTCTAGCCTCATGTTTCCTTTTTCCATGTCAGCTTCACTAACCTTCAAGTACTTTGCAATAAGCTGAATTTCTTTACAAAACGAAACTGCTTGATCTATATTATTAAAATCTGGCTCTGTAACAATTTCTAAAAGTGGAACACCTGATTTATTAAAATCTATTAAGGTTAAATCATCTGTATGTATCGATTTTGCAGTATCTTCCTCTAGATGAATTTCTCTAATATTTATCCCAAATAAACTTCCACCAATCGCAATTGGATTATGCGGACAAGTTAATTGAAATCCTTTTGGCAAATCTGGATAAAAATAATTCTTTCGTTCATAAATTATTTTTTCTTGAAGTTTTGATCCCAAAGCATGTGAAAACATTTGAGCACTTTTAATTGCCTCCAAATTAGGCACAGGCATCGCACCGGGAAGTCCCAAACACACAGGACAAACATTCGTATTAGGTTTACTAAAAAATGGATCATTCTTGCAACCACAAAACATTTTAGAATCCGTATTAAGTTGGATGTGGATTTCAAGTCCTAATACCATTGAATAGTCTGTCTCATTCATTTTGAAGCCCTCTCAAAATTATATCCAAGATTGTATAATTTTTTTTCTGAAAAATGATCTCCGATAAGCTGAATACCAATTGGTAAACCTTCCTTGCTAAACCCGGACGGCAGAGAAAGTGCCGGAATACCAGCTAAATTTACAGGAACGGTTAAAATATCCATTAAATAGTTTTTCATAGGGTCAGATACAACTTCTCCAATTTTGGGAGGCATTACAGGTGAAACTGGTGCCAAAATCGCATCGACTTCCTTAAAAGCATTTTTAAAATCCTGAATAATAAGAGTTCTAACTTTTTGAGCCTTTATATAAAATTCATCATAAAAGCCAGAGGATAATGCATAGGTCCCAAGCATAATTCTGCGCTTTGCTTCGTCACCGAAATTATCTCTAGACTTTCCAAATCTTATCCCGTCAAATCGAGCGAGGTTCGATGAAACTTCAGACCATGTGATTACATAATACGACGCCAATGCATATTCAGAATTTGGCAAACTTATTTCTATAATTTCAGCTCCTAATTTTTCATATAAGCTGATTGCCGATTTTGTTTTTTCTAGAATTTCAGAATCAATTTCATCAGATAAATATTCCTTAACAATTCCAATTTTTTTGCCTTTGATATCAACATCAATATTCTTTAGATAGTCGTCAACTAGATTTTTCGAAGTTGTTGCATCATATGGATCAAGTCCTGCTGTTTTGCCAAGGATCAAAGCTGAATCCTCAACAGACGTCGTAATGTG
>Ga0209541_10017281_pt1 | contig 10578 bp, 15 predicted proteins | sample RifCSPlowO2_01_FD_184027 | JGI IMG/M metagenome (GOLD analysis project Ga0209541, IMG submission 184027) | Groundwater microbial communities from Rifle, Colorado - Rifle CSP2_plank lowO2_0.1 (SPAdes) (version 2) | ecosystem: Environmental > Aquatic > Deep subsurface > Groundwater | place... | reverse complement strand
TGTCTAGAATAGATGGGATTATCCTGACTTCTATTTTCATAATTTATATGTGGCATTTGATTAAAGAACGAAAAGAAGTAAAAGGAAAATTTATAGAAAACAAAAGAGAACCCATTGCATTTACTATCTTCTTCTTTATATCTTGTCTAGGCATTCTATTTTTAAGCGCACATTTTGTTGTAAAATATGCCACGCAATTAGCTATTGAGCTATTACTTCCAGTCATAGCAATAGGATTGTTTCTAGTTGCAATAGGAACCTCTTTACCAGAGTTAGTATTTGGAACAAGAGCAGTTTTAGCAAAGAAAGGAGACTTAGCCGTTGGTGATGCAATGGGTAGCGTTGTTTGCAACTCTACTCTTGTTTTAGGTGTTACAGCAATGATTTCTCCCATCACAAACAGTTTTTTTATATTTCTCACTAGTGCAATTTTTATGGCGATTGTTACATTCTTATTTATGATATTTATTAGAAATAAAAAAGGTTTATCAATAACAGAATCAGTAATGTTGATAATCTTGTATATCCTATTTATTTTAGTTGAATTTTACTTTAAATCGAAAATCTTCTAGAAAGCCCACCCATGAGATAGTTAGGGAGAAAATGAAATTGACTGATGTTAAGTATTTGCCAAATAAATTAGTTAGCCATAATTGGATTGATGTTTTTTCAGATGCAGTATTATTTATTATGGTCTTGAAAATCCGATTGCGTTTGTAGTGAGAAATACAGAGTTAGCAAATAGTTTTCGGTCTTATTTTGAAATAATGTGGAAGTATTCTACGTTGTAAAAGATTGTCCCCCCATAGTTTTTAGAGATAGAGAAAGAGCCCCACCCCATTAATGAGTTATTTACATTTTAGTTTTACTTCTTATTTTACATAAATAGGTGTCAGTGTTTAAAGTTGTTAGATTATCCTCAAGAGAGAAAGTGGAGAGAATTTGATAAAAAATAGCAGACTTGGTTTTTCTTTGAGAGAATTGTTTAGGTTTTATGTATGATTGTGGGACGGCTTCTCCTGTTAGTTGCGTCGGAGCGTAGCGGAGTGAGTCAGGAGGACACACGCTAATATGACTTGATCCTCTTTTTTCGTATTGGGTAATAGACTATCCCAAGAATAATAAACAGTATTCCAATCACAACAGCGATCCATCCGACATAGAGAAAAAACCCATCGCCCTCAAATAATTTAATGGCTGCAATACCTAGAACAAATGCAGAAAACCCTGTTCTTATATACGCGAGGGTATTACGCTCATTAGCAAGAATGGTTCTTTCTTGAGCAAGCAGTTTGTGTGATTTAACCGATTCTTTGAAATGATTGTTTTCCATAATGTTATTGTTTATTATTCTTGTTTATAAATATTTGCAAGTCAAGTGTGTCCTCCTGATTGCGTATAACTATGTTATGCTCCCACTTTAGCGGTCGAGTCCGAAGGACGAGGCGAGCACCGAAGGTGCGAAGAGTACTTTCTGGCACCTATCGAAATGTTTAAATATACATAAGTATACTGAGGTATACATGGAAACAACAACAATAAAAATTGCTTCAGATACAAAACATGGATTAGATACTTTTAGAGAATATAAAAACGAAAGCTATGATGAGGTTATAAAAAAGGTTCTGTTTATTGTTCAGAGTGTTAAAAAACAGCCAAAATTGAGTATAGAAACAATTAAGGCAATTGAAAATGCAAGAGAACGAATAAAAAAAGGTAATTTTCTTACTGAATCAGAAGCAAGAAAAAGACTAGGATTATAATGTATGAAATTATCTTTGATGAAATTGCGATTAAGGAATTAAATAAACTCCCAGAAGAAATACGCAAAAGAATTTTTAATAAAATTATTGCAACAAAAGAAAATCCTCATAATTTCTTTATAAAATTAAAAGGTCGAAAAGACTACAAATTAAGGGTCGGAGATTATAGAATAATTGCTGATCTAAGTGATAATGACTCTAAGATAAAAATAACATTTATTGGACATAGAAGAAATGTTTACGATAAGATTTAAAAGGTGCCAGAAATTATTGGGCATAATCGCTGTTATATTCGTCTGACCAAAGGGAAGACCTGATTTTTAGTGCAACGTCCCGAAGGGAAATTTCAGAGTTCAGGCGGCTCGCATTATTCTTTTTTCTTATACCAACCAATGAGAAATAAAATACCTATAAGAAATGCTGGGATATCTATTATCAATGATACAAGAAAAGATATGTACCAAGGTTCAACATCTGCTCTTACAAGTGAGAATATCATGTGAGCTAGACCTGCAATAATGAAAGTAACTCCTCCAACAATTTCATATTTCCATGATATCCAAATTATCACAGCCAGTATTATTGAAGGGATGTTGTGTATCAATAAACCAAGAATAGTTTGCCAAAATCCCAAATTTTCTTCAAAAACATCAGCTGAGAATATTGTTAAAAATAGGGCAAGTATAATTGATAGAACTCTAGGTATCCAAACTATGAATTTATTCCAGTCATGGGTTTAATACCCCGGAGCTCTGCTCCGGATGAGTTTTTAAACTCATTTTGTTTCTTCTTTTTTTATGCAGGTCGAATATGCATCACACTGTAGCTTTAGAATCAGATATCATATGGTATTTGTTGTCAAATATAGAAAAGATTTTATATCTCCTGAAATTAGAAATTTTCTAAAGGAAGTTTTTCTTGGAATAGAAAATAGGTATTATTTTGCTTTTTTTTCATAATCTCACTACTTGATAATTTAAATATTTAATTCTATCGTTCTAAGGTATTGTACTAGCGAGCCGCCTGAATTGAATATAACAATGTTATGTGGTGAGCCGCAGGCGAATGAGGGAGCGAAGCGACCGACAGTATGACGTAGGTCAGCCCGACAAATACTTAGAAATTAAATTGACTTTTTCCTTACGATTGATTAATCCATAGAATTTTTTAGAATCTTCAAGAGGTGTAATTGGAATTTGCAAATCATTCCATAAGATTTTTTTAGTCTTATCTAACATAAGTAATTCTTCGTTTTGGTAAGAATTTATTTCAACTTCAAAGTCATTAATATCACAAATTAAAGAATTGCTATTTATTTTTTGATTGAAAAAATCTTTAACAATAAATTCCTTCAAGGCATTTCTGAAGATAAAAATTCCATTATCATTGGTAGTAATATCCAAATCTCGAACAGAAATATCAACATTCTGAACCTTGAGATTTGCACTTCCAGCAAGATGCCAAATCGCTTCTTTGCCTTGAAGACTATCTAAAATGATTTGCAAAATTTCTTTAATATCTTGTTCATTCATAATGCTAGAAAATTCATCATTCTATATAAAGTTTCTTAAAAGGGCTGACCGAGTAATATTGCACATAATGATTTTATGTCTCCCGTAAGGTCGAATTCCAAAGGAATTCGAGTTGTAAAAGCCAGCCGATAATCATATAAATTAGTTTTACTTATGTTAAAGTATGGGAAAGTATACATTATTAATAGAAAAAGATAGAGAAGGATGGTTAGTATCTGAAGTTGTTGAATTACCTGGGTGTCATACACAAGCCAAGACAATGGATCAACTTCTTCAACGAACTAAAGAAGCAATTCAGGCATACTTAGGGACAGAAAAAAGAAAACCAAAGATTTCTGAAACTTTTGTTGGTGTTCAACAAATAGAGGTGTAGATTTTGGCTAAATTACCAAAACTAACTGGAAAAGAATTAGCTAAGGTTGTAGAAAAATTAGGATTTATTTATAGCCATACCACAGGTAGTCATATGGTATACAAACATCCTGATGGTAGGCGGACAACAATTCCTCATCATGCAGGTGAAGAAATCGGTCCTGGTTTACTTAATAAAATTATAAAAAAAGATTTACAAATCTCAAGAGAAGAATTTGAGGGACTTTTATAGGCTGGCTTTTACAATTCAACATAACGATGTTAAGTTGCCTCGGCTTTACGCCGAGGTCAACTTGAGCATAACGAAGGTTGAAGTTATGACGCAGGACGCATGTTTTCTAGTGAACAATATGGATATTGTATTTTAAAAAGTAGTTGGGACACTATCATTCACATCATTAAAAATCGGGGCAGAAAATTTTCAATATTATTTACAACGCACGACTTAAATGGTTATTCCCGTCTGGGTTAATACAACGTAGCTCTGCTGCAACAGGTTAATAACACAGACTTTCTTTTAATCATTGAATGGAAGTTCGTCATGCCAGTCATTGTACTTACCGTATTCGTTATCATATGGTCTGTGTATTGAAGTATAGAAAGAAACTTTTCACTCTTGAAATATTTGACTTCGTCAAGAAAATATACAATGATATCGAGCTGCGTTACTACTTACACTTTGATGCTTTAGATAGCGATGGAGATAATCTACATATGGTTATAGAAGGAGCACCTCGTTATGCTCCCTCAAATATTATGCAGATATGCAAAAGTATACTTGCGAAGCAAGTGTTCAAGCAATTTCCAGAATTGCGAGAAGAGCTGTGGGGTGGAGAGTTCTGATCTGATGGGGGACACATAGACACTGTAGGAGATGGAAAAGGTCTTGATGCGATAAAGAAATACGTTCTCAGCCAAGGTCAAGACACGAACCAGCTAACTCTCCACGAGTTTTAACGGGGATACCCCGCAGCTCTGCTACGGTTGGGAATTTCATTTTTATTTTTCTTAATCTATTTAATATTTTTTTGAGGTAATATATTTACCCCTTATATCTCTAACTCCATCTACAATTGCAACAAGTCCAGTTACTGCAACTATTGCACCAGCAGTGCCAATACCATAAGTCATCAATTGTGCTGGTTCAAATGATTTTTTTAGGATTGGAGCATTACTTGCTAAATTTACAATATATAAACTTACAAATGCTACACTAGAACCTCAAACAAGCTCAAAAATTCCAATGGGAATATTCCTAACTCTCGATTTTTCTTGAATAGAATTACTTTGAAGTTCTGACATTTTATTTTGAAATGATTTGTACTTTAAATAAATTGTGGTTGTCCTAGAATAATATTCTGTCCCGATTCATTCTAACTTCACATTAAGTGCGTAGCACCCTCAAGAGATTGTTCCTTTAATAATTTAATAGTGCGTCCGAGTAATAATTCAATATAACGAGGTTATGCACCAGACGAAGTCTGTGAGGAAATTGAAGATTTCCGAAGAGTTTTTAGTTGCCACAAATTATATAAATAACTAACCCTAACGTAATAATATGGTAACACAAACTATAACAATCACAAAAGAAGAATATAATACTCTTAAGAAAAAAGCGAAAATTGCAGATGATGCAATAGTACACCTTAACTTAAGTCTTGAAGATTTACGTTTAGGAAGAGTTAGTGAATTCTAGGGGCTTTTGAGATAATGTAATAATTCTTTCATATTTGATTTTATGAAATCAATTACTTTTTGTTGATCTTTCTTTGAAGCAAATGAAACAATTAATACTTTTTTACTTTCTTCATCAATCAGAAAAAAGAGCCTCTTATCAAGATATTTCTTTTCTCTAAACCATTTGTAGCCTAGGGGTTTACCTGTTGGAAATTCCTTTAGCTTATCTTTAGTTTTGTTAATCCAGTCTTGTTCACTTTTATCTAATGTTTAATATATTTCTTTAAATGTATCTGTAGCATAAATTCTATACATAAAGTGCTTTATCTTTTGCCAATATAAAAATCTTGTGGCAACTAAAAATTGTGCATAATGACGTTATGCCTCAGGGGGGTTTATCCCCCTGCAAGCACGTAGTGCGCTGAGTTTTTCATTTGCAAGAAGCTTAGCTGACCAAAAGTTACTTAGAATAAATATTGTCGTGATGATCATAATCCTCAAAGATAATTGTTTTCGTATTTTCATCAACCGAAAAAACCAAAACAAAACTTCTGTCAATATGCACACGCTTCCAGTGTTGAAGTGGTGATCTCAGATTTTTGTAATGTTGAGGATTTTCAATTATTTCTTCTATTTTCTTTTCAATTATGAGGAGCTGTTTAGGATTTTTCTTTGCTAGTTTTTGTAAAATCCTCTCTAGACTCTCCCTGAATTCATATTGATACGGCATCTTATTTCAGCCCAAAATGCTTTCGGAAGTCTTTGACTTTTATTTTCTTTTCTTTTTGCCGTTCTTTCATTTTTTGGATGAATTCAGGGCGTAATTGAGGTTCAAGAAAATCCTCACCAAATTCAATAACAACTTTTTCAATAGCATCAGATTTATCTTTGAGGCCATACCTTGCTTTGACAATATTTAGGATCTGATTTGCTTCATCAGAGATTTGTATCATTGCTTGTACCATAGATCTAACCAATACACGATATATATACAGAGTATATAAAACTTTTGGTATGTTTTAAGGGATTCAGTTTAAGGGGTCTACACTTGCAAATGAAAAATTAGGCATAACATTGGAATTTAACGAAGTCGCCGAAGGCGATTTGGGTGGAGAAACCTGCAAGGTTTCGTAACCGTTAAATTCCTGTTAGTTGCGTCGGAGTGAAACGGAGACCGAGGGATAGTGCAACGATTTTTGCGAAGCAAAAAATCCCGAAGAGTTATTTTCAAGGGCGTTCTATCAAATGAGCGAATGCGACACATCAAGAACAAGAATAAAGGGCAGTTTTTCGTCAATTAATATGTTTCATAGTTCCTGTCAATAAAGCGTTCCAAAAATCAGAATCATCTGTAGCAAAGAATTGTGGTTTCTGTCTGTTCTCGATATTTACCTTAAATCCGTCTGAGTGAATTGTTATATTCATAATTTTTTTAAGGTCAATATTTGAACTTCTTTGTCCTCCAGAAAAGATTAATCTTTTATTTGTTAATGTTAGAAACCCATTATCAATATGTCTCATTTCTTGATGGGATTCTGCTTGTCCCATATGAATTCTTACTCCTTTTGCAACTCTTACAGAACCTCCACCATAGTTTCTTACAGCTCGAGGTTCATGTAATTGACTTTGCTCTCCCCAAACAAAATGCTCATTAGATTTTAGAGTAACAGGAGAATCAACTTTTTGATTTGATAAATTTGGAACATCTCCTTTTCTAAATTGTTCTAAAGTATTTTCTCTAAGGGTTTTGTTTGTTAAAGCAATAGTATTCCATTCATATATCGAGAAATCACAATTAGCATATTGATAATCCTTGTATTTCTCATCACAATTTTTTATTGATAATTTAAATGAAGAATCGTTTGTCTTTTTGAATTGAGCATTACAGCTATCACAATTTTTTAGATTAGGTTTCTCACTATCTTGTTGGACTTTCCCTTTTTGACATACAGGACATTTGATAAAATCATCTTTTTTAACTTTGTCAGGATAATCAAATCCAGAAGGTAAAGAATAATTTGTTTTATTGGATGGAGAATGGTTCTTCACAAATCCAATTATGGAAAAAACTAACATGGCTAATCCAAAAAATGATAAGTCTGAAATGAATGTGAAAATAATAAAACTTCCTACCAAGAACCACCATCTTGTTTTTATGCAAAATTCATTGAAACCCATATAATATCTATTTAAAAGAAGAAAGTTATAAATGTTTCGAAAAGAAAAACTGCCCCTTCTATTTTTTAGCCCTTGAAAATAATTGCAACTAATTGCTGTTAAATCCTCCGACCTACGAGCAAACATTTAGAGAATTACAGCCACTTACCGAAGCTGGTTCTTTCGATTTATACATCTAGTCAGACAGCGATATGTTTGCGGAGTGGGGAGGACAAGGAATGTAATGACGAAGAGTATTTTAGTTACCGTACTTTGGGTTGCTCTCGTAGTTTTTCTAGAAGTTAACACCATTATATCTCTGCAACGCAGACTAGAGTTTAGGAGTTGGGGGCTAGTTCTTTAAGTTTCTTTTTCATGTTTAGGAGAGCCTTTCTTTGGATATAAAAATATCAGCAATAAAGCAATTATGATTAATGCACTTATTAGATACATAAATGTAGATTTACCATCTCCAGAAGGTTTACAATCTTTAGAACAACTATCTATATTTTCCCGCTCATCACATACTCCATTACCGCAAGTACAATCTATGTCTTTCCATGGTCTTTTTTGATTAACACAATCTTGATCACAAATTCCATCAGTAAGACCGTCACAGTATTCGTCAGGAGAGCCACTTAAACAATCAGACTGACAACTTAACTTATTTTCTCCATTTTTTGGTTCACAGATGCCATTATTGTTACAGAGTTCTATTTCTGAAGAAAATATTAATTTATTTCCATGATAAAGTCTCATACTTTTTGCGTTATCAATGTAAGGTATTTTAAGTGTAAGAAGTATCTTGTCCGTAGAAACTGTCCCATTTGCTGGAGGTGTTGTTCCCGGAAGAACATCTATCATTAAATCAAAAGATGGTCTGAAATATTTGGTATAAATTGGTAAATTATCTTGAGAAATTAGTTCAATCTTATACTCATCCCGCTCATCTGAAAGTTCGAATGATTCAGTACCAGTATCTAAATTAATACTTATCAGGTTCACTTGATCATTTTTATCTAATTCAATGTTCAGAACAATAACGCTTCCCAAACCATAAGCTATGTTGGATAAAGACAACACTATGAGCATAAATAACAGTAACGTTTTTTTCATCCAAAATCACCTAATATTCTATCAAAGTATTTTCCTTTTATATATTTATAGGCCTGAGGACCATAATGGTCTCGAGATGGGCAATAACTCATTACATCTTTTTTGAAGCCTTGATCATTACAATCCACTGCATTTGGTCCACTACATGCGCTCGCTGGATTACCACATCCTTTAATATGTTCTAAATAGAGCTGGTGTCCCATTTCATGCTTTATTGTACCGCTACAACCAGCCAAACTGACACTCCAAAATCCACCAATGTAAGCAAACCCACACGCTCCGATTGGCTTATTAGATACTGCTACTAATTTATCTGCAACACCAACGAGACCAGCATTTTGAACACAGGATACTATTTCTCGACTACATGAACGATCGTTACTCCAGCTACATTGTGTAGCCTCAGCACATAGGCTAGGGTCAACATAATGCACACGAAGGTTTTTCCCTTCGATATTCGATTCCCTTAACGGGCTGATATCCCTAAAAGAGGTTAGTTCCTGCTCGGCATAGTTTAAAAACGTGTTTTTATTGTTTTCTGAAAATCCAAGGGGGACAGCAACGATTGTAAATGCTTTATGACATGCACCAGCAGAACATATTTCATTATCTTCACACTGCAGATTACTGGTGCATCGTGGAGGAACACAAGCATGTAACTCTTGGTCACAAGTAGAATCATTTTCACAATCAGTATCAGCTACACACTCATATTTTATGCACTGGTGATTTTTGATATATCCATTAATACAGCTTATTTCTGCACATTGGTCGTTTTCACAAGCTTGTATTTCTGAGCACTCTATACTTTGAGTACATTCAGGACCGCCTCCAGTAATGATTAATGGAATTTCTAATTCTTTGTTTCTGGTTTCAGAATCTGTATAAATAAGTTCTAATTTTAGTTTTTGTTCTTTTGCCTCTACAATAGTAGTTTCTATTTCAAAAATATCTTCCATAGGGGCGATAACATCTCCTGTAGCTATTGCACTATAAAAGACGTCAGAATCAGAGACAGATAAATTTTCTATGCCTGAACTCAGTTTACCTTTAACGTTCGTAGCTGTATCTCCCTCATTTCTGATATAAATTCTTAATTTAACTTTATCATATTGGTTAATTTTATCATCTGGCTCGTCGGCAAATTCTAATCTATCGAAAGAAAGCTTTGCTTTTCTCTCGGTTTGGACGTAAGTTCCTTTTCCGGCATAGTTAAGAAGGTATTTTTCACCGCCGATGATCGCATAAGTCCTCACTTCAATAAACTGTACACCTGGATTGTTAAATTTAACCGTCTGTTTTAGAGTTGTACTCTGGCCTGCTGGTAAAATAATTTCTTCCGATTTAAACTCATCAATAGAACCAAATTCAAGTAATAGTGTTGCATCAATTTCGCCATCATTTTTTATTGTTGCACTAAGTTCGTATTGTTGTCCGCCAAGTATTTTTTCAGGGATGCTATACTCTGAAACATACACATTTCTAGGATATCTCTGAATAGGAGGGAAAAGGACTTCAAATGAACCATAGGATTCTTCAGTGAAATGTTCTCCTAGGATTCCAATGTAACTTATAGTCCCTTTTATTGTATGGGTGCCAGCAGGGAATTCTGGCAGAGTAATATCTTTTTTGAATGATTTGCCTGGTTCGATAGTTCCTGACTCAAAAATATATGTCCTGCTGCCAACAGTTATATTTAACAGGGCATCTTCAGCGGAGAGCGTATCACGATTGATGATAATTACTTTGAGTGGAATGTTCTCGTTAGGGTAAAATCCCTTTTCTTCCGTATCTAACCTGAAGTCAAGATTAGTAGCAGTGACAGCTACCGGCGTTAATAACAGTAAAATAAATAAAAAAATACATCCTCACACTTTAAGACATTCTTTTGCAACCCATTTAATACAAAATGGGTATGATGTAAATTCAGTTCAGTCTTTGTTAGGACATAATTCTTCACA
>Ga0209541_10017279_pt1 | contig 10578 bp, 12 predicted proteins | sample RifCSPlowO2_01_FD_184027 | JGI IMG/M metagenome (GOLD analysis project Ga0209541, IMG submission 184027) | Groundwater microbial communities from Rifle, Colorado - Rifle CSP2_plank lowO2_0.1 (SPAdes) (version 2) | ecosystem: Environmental > Aquatic > Deep subsurface > Groundwater | place... | reverse complement strand
CTAGGAGTTTAGAAAAATTTACAAACTCGAAGTTCTGATCATTCCCACCCACCGGCCGATGATAAGAATTGACCATGGCGATATTATTTACAAAACCACCCGGGCCAAATACACAGCTCTCGCTGACGAAATTGCCCGTCTGCATGCCGCCGGCCAGCCGGTCCTCGTCGGCACGACCTCCATCGAAAAAAACGAAACCGTCTCCGAGCTGCTCAAACACAAAGGCGTTCCCCATCAGATTCTGAATGCCAAAAATCACGAAAAAGAGGCTTCGATTATTTCCGAAGCCGGCCGCAGGGGCGCAGTTACCATTGCCACCAATATCGCCGGCCGCGGCGTGGACATCATTCTGGGAGGCACACCTCCGCCCAACCCAAAATTTGTTTTGGGTAAAGACAAACTGACCGACAAACAGTACGAAAAGGAGTTCAAGGAATGGCAGAAACTTCATGATGAAGTCGTTGCCGCCGGTGGTCTGTTTGTCATGGGTACCGAGCGCCACGAATCCCGCCGGATCGACAACCAGCTGCGCGGCCGCTCCGGCCGCCAGGGCGACCCCGGTGCCTCCCGGTTTTATCTGGCCTTAGACGACGACATCATGCGCATCTTCGGCGGCGATCAGGTTGCCAAAATCATGGGCTTTCTCAAGATTCCCGAAAATGAGCCCATCGAACACTCCATGGTTAGTAAGGCCATTGAGCAGGCCCAAGTCAAAGTCGAAGGCTTCAATTTTGACGCCAGGAAAAACGTGGTCGAATATGACGACGTCATGAACAAACAGCGTGAAATCATCTACGGTCTGCGCCATCGTGTCCTCAATGGTGAAATTACCGACGTCGAAATAACTTCTAACCTCCAATCTCGACTTTCCAACATCGTTACTTCCTATGCCCCCCACGGCATTGTCGAATCCGAAGTCGCCCCCATTGTCACCGCTCTTGTTGAAGTCGTCCCCTTTGACGACGCCTCCCAATCCAACATGGTTTCCGAGTTTAAGCGATTGGGTACGGCCAAAGAAATTACGGCTTTAATTGACCGGATTATTACCGACACCCTAGCTCAAAGAAAGTCCCAGGTAGGGGAGTCGGATTGGAAAAATATTATCAAATACGCCTATCTCTCATCCATTGACAATCTCTGGATCGACCATCTCGATGCTGTCGACGATCTCCGCTCCGGTATCGGTCTGCGTGGCTACGGTCAACGCGATCCCCTGGTCGAATACAAATCCGAAGCCTTCTCCATGTTCGAGCGCCTCCATGCCCAGATCGACACGGAATTTTCCAAGCGCTTGTTCAGAATCCAAATTGGCGCTCAACCTCCCACCCCTGCTCCCCGGACAATTGAAATCAAACCCGAGGCTGCTCTTCCCAGCGCCTCCCCGGCCGATACCTCTTCCTTCATGTCCGCCCTCTCCGGCCTCCAAAAAACCGCAGTTGTCAACAAAGCCAAAACGCTTGGGCGTAACGACCCTTGTCCTTGCGGCAGCGGAAAAAAGTGGAAGAAGTGTCATTACCCAAACATCCCATAACATAGCCCTTTGCAAGAGGACCTCTTGCAAACACTCTTGCAAACGCAGATTTGGATTTGTCAATCATAGCAGTCATCATTAAAAGAACCAGAAATTTGATACACTGAAATTATGGACACTACTGATTCTGACATCTGGAAAATAGTTGAATTGTTCAGCAAAGTCGCTAGGAGCGCAGGAGAGATCATTGTTTCTAAACGTATGAATTTCAGTGTTAAAGAAAAGGGTGGAAATGAAATTGTGACTACTGCTGACATTGAAGCTAATAAGTTAATAGTTGAAACTCTTAGAAAAACCTTGCCTGATTATGGTTTTTTGTCGGAAGAGTAGGGTGAGGAGGGTAGTCAAGTCGACAAAAGGATAATAATCGATCTCCTTGATGGCACATCAAAGTACGTATGGGGGATGTCAGGATATACAATATCAATAGCAGAAGAATATGAAGGAATAATTCGAACTTCGGTAGTTTATGACCCAGAACACAATGAGTTATTTCACGCTATTCGCGGAGCAGGAGCCTTCAGAAATGGAATTCAAATTAAAACGTCAGAATTAGGGGACATATCTCAAGCGCTCGTTTCATGTGATTGGGGCAATAAGGACGAAAAACGAAAAGAAGGATTGGAATATTTCAAAAAGCTAATGTTGCCCTTTATGATTGCCAGGAGAATTATCCCCCAATTCGCACCTGCAAATGATTTAGTTCGCATTGCCGAAGGGAGAATTCATGTATTAGTTTGCAACGATACTTGGATTGAAGACCACGCCGCAGGATCTCTTATAGTTCAAGAAGCTGGGGGATATGTAACCAATTTCTACGACCGAAACGATTTCACACACAATAGTCCCGGAATTATTGCCACCGCAAATAAAAAAATATGGGACGCGCTATGCGGTACCCTATTTAGCTAGCACTTCAAATCTTTAGTTTCAAACCCACTCTGGTGCTATAATTTCACCATGAATACCAATCTAAAAGACATCAAGAAAAAAGCCTTGCCAGTTCTAATTGAAGAGGGAGTCGTTCGCTCCTCAATTTTTGGATCCTACGTCAGGGGAGACAATAAGGAGGATAGCGATATCGATATGCTAGTCGAACTCCCCAAAGGCAAAAGTTATTTAGACTTAGTCAGCTTACAAAGAAAGCTGGGTAAAGTGTTAGTTAAAAAGGTTGACCTGCTAACCTACAACTCAATCTCCCCGCTTCTTAAAGATTACATTCAACGAGATCAAGTTCAAATTTTATGAAAAAAGACCCCAAAATATTAATCACGCACATTCTCCAAAGTATTAAGTCCGTAGAAAAGTACTCCAAGGGGCTTGAAAAAGAACGATTTATGAATGACGAAGAAAAACAAGACGCGATTATCAGAAAACTGGAAGTTATTGGTGAAGCAGTTGCTAATTTAGAAGATAAGTTCAAGCAAGACTATCCGAATGTCCCCTGGCAGGACATTTCTGACATGAGGAATAGACTCATCCATGAGTATTTTGCAGTAGACTTGGACTTGGTGTGGGAGGTTCTCCAAAAAGACCTACCTGCGCTTAAAGCAAACATACTAAAGATTGAAAACTAGATTAATTTCTATGTGGTACCCTATTTGGATAGCACTTCAAAAAATGCCATTACCCAAACATCCCATGACACAGCCCTTTGCAAGAGGACCGCTTGAAAATTGCAAATAAATTACTACACTCAAAAATTCACTCTAAGCTTCATTTTATAACCATCGGCTACCGCATGGTTTTGATGTATACTTAAACCATGGATGAAGCGGTTACAACTAATAGATTGCCGAATTTTCTCACCACAGTAACACCTCTGTCCAAATTTCTCGCTTTCACACTTTTTGTCACCTTCCCATTTGTTGGTTTTTATCTGGGTTTCAAATACCACCAACTGGCTACTCCCCTTCCACTAACCGCGGTGAGCGCTATCCCAAAGCCCTCTCCACCTCCAGATACTACACCTCAAACTTGCACTCAAAAGCTATGCGTTAAAGCTGGGGTGGTTTACTACACAACCGACCAGGGACAAAAAATCGAAATTAAGATGCCGGAATCCGAAAATAATTTATACAGGCCGGGTGCCTATACTTACGCCCAACTATCTCCCGGCAAAAAATTCATTCTTATTGAAACAGAAGAGGGGGAATCTTTCTGGAACGAAGTATATGATGTTGCTGCCGGGAAAACTTATTCCATAGATGCAGGAGGTGAAGGCGTGTGGTTAGGCGACGGGAAAATATTAATTAAAGGTGGATGCGGGTTGGGATTCGTAAATTGCGGAGAAATACTAATATCAAAGAACAATATACAACCCTGGATCTTAGAAAAATATCTCAACTATTACTTTAACCCCGATGCCGAAGCTCAAGTTATAGACTAGTGTGATATACTAAAACAACCATGGACCCTGTCCCTCCTGTTGCCCCCGTTCCCTCACCGGTTCCTCCATCCGTTCCGTCCGTTTCTCTCCCTCCGGTGCGCCCCAAGGTGCGCTGGCCTTTTATTATTGTTTTAATAATAGCCGTTGTTGCCTCCGGCGCGGTTATCGCTTATACCCGGTTCGGCTTTCAACCGGTTAAACCTACCCCCGCTCCTCAACCTATTGTTATGGCCCCGGCTGCCACGTCCACTCCTGCGCCCCAACCTCTCTTTCTGACTCTCACCAGTCCCAAAAGCGGCGATCTGGCAGTAAATGAAGAGCTGTTAATCAAAGGTCAAACTCTTCCCAATGTCACCGTGGTCATTTACTCTGACAACGACGAGACGGATGTCGAAAGTGATGCCTCCGGCAATTTCGAAGGCACGGTCCTTTTGGCTCAGGGCACCAACTCCCTGGTTATAACCGCTTTTGCCGATACCGGTGAAGAAATGAGTCTTAATTTAGATATTACCTATAATCCATGATTCCGATTCTCTTGCTGCTGGCTGTGGTCCCCATGGGCTTAGCGGCCCCGGGTCGGGCAATTAAAGCCGCCAAGTTAGGCACGGTGAGAATAAAAGAAATTATTTCCCGGCCCGAATACGCTAAACTGGCCACCCGGGCAGCGGAGTTCAGGACCCAAAAGATTTTAGTCAGGGAGGCAACCGCCTCTGTCTCCGCCCAGCTCAAACGTCGGGCGGTCATGGGCGTCATTTCCGCTCTTAACAGCAACACCATTACTCTCACCCATCAGATTCAAAGGGATAGAACATTCACCGTCTTTTTTGATTCAAACACCATTATCAAATCCAAGTCCGTGGCTACGACATCAGCGTCTTTGGCTGTTGGCCAGAGGATTGTCGCCATCGGCAGCCTCAAAGACACCGGGATTTTGGCCAGGTTAATCCACATCATTCCCGGCCGTGCCACCGGCGTATTCGCCCGTCCTTCCGCTTCCCCCTCCACCACGCCCATCCTCACCTCGACTCTCATTCCCACCCTTATTCCTACATCTTCCCCCTCCGCCACCCCCACCCCAACCATTTAAATGATCTCCTTTGTGTATTTTGATGTAGGCGGGGTAGTCATTTTAGATTTTAGCGGGACAAATAAGTGGGAAATGGTCAAAAAAGAGTGGGGGATAACCGACGCTTACTGGGACGTTGTTATCGACTCCAGCGTCGTCGGTCTGGCCAAACAAAAGGCCGGAGTTAAGGGCGATGAAATCTTGTTCGCCGAAAACAGCCCAAAAAATATCGATACCGCCCAATCCCTAGGCTGGCAGACCTTCCTCTACGACCCGGTTCATCATGAAGAATCTAGCCATAAACTCTTAGAGTTTTTTGTTGGACAACCGGGCATTTGATATGATCAGTGTTGATGATTGAAGAACGGGAAAAAGCAATCCGGCGTATAGTTCAGATTGCGGGCGAAGCGGTTCGCACCGCGTCTCCAACGGCCGGTCTGATGGAAAAGGAGGGGCGGTCAAATTTCGTAACAGCTGCTGACCTGGCCAGCGAGAAGATTATCATGGACTTCATCCGGGAAAACTATCCCGGGGATCAGATTCTGTCTGAAGAAACTGTATCAAATATTCAAAATCCTTTGGCAGTAGACAAATTATGGGTCATCGATCCAATAGACGGAACGAATAATTTTAAATCCCGGCAGAACTATTCTGCCGTGTCAGTAGGATATATCGAGAGAGGAATTATAAAAATTGGTGCAGCCTATGATCCGTTTAGAGACGAGTTGTTTTTTGCAAAGGACGGGAAAGGGGCGACTCTAAATGGAATCAAAATAACAACCGGACCCCTGGATAATTTATCACTTGCCACCGTTGCTACCGATAATTCTACCTATTCATCAGGGACACAGCACAACCTGAAAATATTTTTAAAACTCAACCCCGCCCCCCGGATACTAGTTAAGGGAAGCGCTGTTCTGGCTATGTGCGAAGTTGCTGCCGGGAGAATTGATTTGTATTTTCATAATTATCTCAAGCCTTGGGACAATGCCGCCGCCTTTCTAATTGCCAAAGAGGCTGGAGCCTGTGTAAAGACCATATATGGCAAATCACCTGACTTTATCTCTCCAAGCGCCGTAATAGGCAATGAGAGCTTAGTTGAACAGTTTCTGCAGCAAATAAAATAAATGATTTCTTTTGTTTACTTTGATGTGGGAGGAGTAGTAATGCTGGATTTCAGCGGGACAAATAAGTGGGAAATAGTCAAAAAAGAGTGGGGGATAACCGACGCTTACTGGGACGATTTTGAGCCGAAGCTTTGCGCGGGAAAAGAACAGATCAGCCAGGACTTGTTAAATGCTTTTGTCAGCCGTTTTGAAATTAATAAATCCATCTGGCCGGTCATAGAAAAAATCCGCCAAAAATGCAAAATCGGTTTACTTACCAGCCAATATCCCGGTATGTTTGAGGCCATCAAAAAACGGGGCCTAATCCCTGATATAGATTGGAACGTAATTATCGACTCCAGTGTCGTCGGTCTGGCCAAACCCGATCCAAAAATATTTAAGTTGGCCGAGCAAACGGCAGGAGTCAAAGGCAATGAAATTTTCTTCGTCGAAAACAGCCCAAAAAATATCCAAGCCGCCCGATCCCTGGGCTGGCGCACCTTCCTCTACGACCCCGTCCACCCGGAAGAATCAAGTAAAAAACTTTCTCAATTCTTTCTCCAGTTGTAATACCACAACTTCACCGATTCGGTGGTGATGAGATAGGCGGCGACGACGCCGAAAACCAGAATTAGACTGGCAACCGGTAGGCGGGCGAATTTAAACGCTTCCGCCCCGAACCGGGTAAACGGGACACCTATTGCCAAAACACCAGCCAGTCCGGTAAGAAGCCAGATCGGCCATGCCGGCGCCCGGCTGGTCAGGAAAAACTTTTTAGTCCGGATTGAATACAGGAATACCAGCTCCGTGAGCACACTCCCTATAAACCACGCCGTTTGCAAAGTTGCAGGTTGGGATCTGAAAAAAAGTCCGAAAAACATAAAATCAAACACCGTGCTCACAATACCCAGAACCATCGCCGTCCCTAAAAGTTTCCGCAAATCGAATGGCGCCGGCTTGGCCGTATCGTGCGGGTCGACGTTATCGGCGGCGATTGAAATCATCGGCAGGTCAGATAATAAGTTCAAAAGCAAAATTTGCAGGGGCAGCATCGGCAGAAAATTAATTAACAGGGAGGCGATCGACACGGCATAAAAATTGCCGAAGTTGGACGCCATCGTCGCCAGAATATATTTTCTGGTATTGGCCGTCACCACCCGCCCCTGCTCAATCCCGTCCACAATTACTTTCAAATCTTTTTTCAGCAAAATGATATCCGCCGCGTCCCGGCCCACGTCGGACGCGTGAGCAACGACCAGCCCCACGTCTGCCGATTTCAGCGCCGGCCCGTCATTGATGCCTTCGCCCAGATAGCCCACCCGGTATTTTTCCTGCAGTAAATCAATAATCTTATTTTTTTGCGTCGGCGTTACTCTGGCAAACACCGTATATTTCTCCACCGCCTCGTGTTGTTCCTTAATATCCATCTTGTCCAATTCGTCCCCGCTGATAACCGACAACTGATCACTGACTAACCCGATCTCCCTGGCCACTGATCCCGCCACGGCCGGGCTATCTCCGGTCAGTATCTTTATGTTTATCCCCAGCCTCTCCGCGTTCCGGATTGCCGCCTCCGTAGTGGGCTTTACCGGATCGGAAAAAGCCATTAATCCCACTCCCCGGCCATTTATTCCTATCGCGATTATCCTTTTTCCGGTCAGGCCCATTTCTTGGCCCCATTTCGTGGCTTCTGTGTTCCCCTTCATAATTTTTTCCTCCACTCCCCGGACGATTTCCCATTTTTTGCCTCTCCATTTTGCCGTAATTTTCATAGTCCGGCTCACCGGATCAAACGGCATTTCGTCCAGAATCTTCACCTCTTTTTCAAGCTTCTTCCGGATTTCTCCGGGGATGGAGTCCCAAATCGCAGCATCAATCGGGTCATGACCGCCCGCAAGGCATGTTATCCCGGCAAACCAGGCAATTTTCTCCTTGTCTTCACCCCAGACCTCCGCCATCGCCATTTTGTTTTCCGTCAGTGTTCCCGTCTTATCCGTACACAAAATTTCAATGTTGCCCAGGTCTTCCACCGCCGCCAGCCGCTTCACCACAACTTTGTTTTTGGCCAGGTGCAGGGCGCCGCGCGACAGACTGAAAGTGATAACCATCGGCAGCGCTTCAGGTACGACCGATACCGCCAGAGCAATGGAAAATAGTGCCAATTCTATCCACGACACCGCTCCGCCTTTTATCGTAATGTTAATTGCGAACACCAGGACCAATGTCACTCCGATAATCCGCAAAATAAACTTGCTGAACTTTCCGATATCTTTTTCAAAACTGCTGGTCTGCACAGTCTCCACCGTTTCCCTGGCCACTTTTCCCCATTCCGTGCTTCCTCCGGTGGCCGTGACGAGCCCCAGGCCCCTGCCCCGGGCCACCGTCGTCCCGGCACATCCCCGGCTTTCAGCAGACTTTTCCACCTCCTGCGACTCCCCGGACAGGATAGACTCGTCCATTTCTAATCCGGAGGTTTCGACCCACGTCACGTCGGCCGCCAGAATATCCCCCGGCACAGCTACCAGAATATCCCCCGGCACCACTTCCCGCGTATCAATCGCCATTTCCCGTCCCTCCCGGATTACTTTAGATTTAGCCGTAATGAATTTTTTCAGCATTTTAAGCGCTTGCTCCGACCTGAACTCCTGAAAAAATCCCAACAGCGCATTGATCAGCACTATCCCCAATATCACCCCGCCTTCCGCGTACTCCCCCAGTAGTGTCTCTACAATTACAGCACCAACCAGCAGATACACCAGCGGTGATTTAAATTGCCGGGTCAGCAGCATCCACCACTGCATTTGTTTAGCCGCGATCTCATTGGGTCCGTACTCTTTCAACCGCTTTTGTGCCTCTTCCCGGCTCAATCCCTCCCGCTGGCCCATATTCCCATGATATCATTTGACAAGTGGACTTTCTTTCCTGGCACTACACTACCGGGCTCCGGATCTACTTTAAAAGGTGGTATTTTGCCCTCGCCCGGGTCAACCACTATTTTTCCCTGCCCCAGCTTCTGCTCACCCTCTTTTCTCCCTGGAAACGCCTCTTGGAGCAGGACAATATCCCCGGTTTTCATCCCTTCAAAGAACTTGAACAGCTGACTTTCAATTTTATCTCCCGCGGTATCGGGGCATGTGTCAGGCTGGTTTTATTTATCATTGGTTGCCTCACCATGTCCGCGGTGCTTTTTGCGGGGATATTGGGATTTTTTATCTGGCTGATCATCCCCTTTGCTAGTTATCCCTACTTTTCCAAAAATTTCCGCCCCCGTCCCGCCTCGATGGAGTTTTTGCTCTCCCACACCGGTCTGTCGGATCTTAAACTTCCCGCGTCTCTCCCCGTTTTCACTTCGCTTATGAAATTAGTGGATCATCTTACCCGGCTCCCAGGTTTTTCCCCGGACAAACTGCGGCATTTAGGCGTCACGGTAGATGATTTACACTTGGCCGCCAGATGGTGGGATCAGCTGAACGCGGTCTCTGACTCGCTTTCCGAGTCCTTGACTTTCTCCCGGGCCGGCATCGGCCAGGAACTGGTCTTCGGTTACACTCCCCAGCTGGATAAGTACGTCACCGACTACACCCTTTCCCACACCGCTTTTGCCGGCCATCTGGTCGGCCGCGAGGCCGTCGTGGCCCAGGTAGAACGGTCACTCTCCGTCGGCAAAAGCGTATTGATTATCGGCCAGCCGGGGGTAGGCAAGAGAACTGTGGCATTGGAATTTGCCCGCCGCGCTTCAGGCGGCCAGTTCGGTACGGACATGTCCTACAAACGCGTTTTAGAGCTGGACTACAACTTTCTTCTGTCCGGTTCTTTCGATATCAACGCCAAAAAGGCCAAACTCTCGTCTCTTCTGACTGAAGCCGCTTCCGCCGGCAATGTCATTCTCGTCCTGCGCGACCTGCACCGTCTGGTTAATCCTTCCGCCGAAGGTCTCGACTTTACCGACGTTTTCGAGTCATACTTCAACCGCCTGCCCATCATCGCCGTCACCACCCAGGTTGACTATGAACGCTTCTTGGCCCCGCTCGCTCGTCTGCGCAAATATTTCGATCCCATAACGATTACCCCGCCGACCACAGACGAGGCTGTCACTATTCTCCTAAATGCTGCCATTTCCTGGGAAGCCAAAACCGGCATCGTTGCGACCACTCCCGCCCTCCGGGCGATTATCACCGGGTCGGACCGGTTCATTACCGAAATTCCCTTTCCCGAAAAGGCCCTGGAACTTCTGGACAACGTTGTCACCTATGCCCAGCGCCAAAAAATAACTACAGTCTCTGTGGAACACGTCAACGCTGTCCTGTCCGAAAAAACCGGAGTTCCCTTAGCCCGTCTTACCGCCCGTGAGCGCGATCTGCTCAAAAATCTGGAAACGGCTCTGCACGCCCGTCTGGTTAACCAGGAAACCGCCGTTACCTCCATTGCCAAATCTCTGCGCGCCCGGGCCCTGGGTGTGCGCGACGACCGCCGCCCCGTCGGATCG
>Ga0209541_10017278_pt1 | contig 10579 bp, 11 predicted proteins | sample RifCSPlowO2_01_FD_184027 | JGI IMG/M metagenome (GOLD analysis project Ga0209541, IMG submission 184027) | Groundwater microbial communities from Rifle, Colorado - Rifle CSP2_plank lowO2_0.1 (SPAdes) (version 2) | ecosystem: Environmental > Aquatic > Deep subsurface > Groundwater | place... | reverse complement strand
AAAATTTCTTATTTCACGCTCAAGGGCAGACTTCGGGTGAGTGAGGAGTTACAAAATTTAGTATTGACATCAACATTTGCGGGGTGTATATTAAAAATAGAATGAATCGGATTTTCAGAAATATTATTATTAACATCATTATTAACCTCTCTTAGAGAAGGAGCACATTTTTATTGAAAATTGAAAATTGATAATTGAAAATTGAATGTGCCTCTTCTCAAAAAGAGGTTTTTGTTTTTTAACGGATCTTTGACAAAGGAGCGCTGCGTTATGGATACGGTAAGGATGGCGGGCGGACGGAGGAAACTGCACAAGTTAAGGTGCCAGCGCTGCATGGTAGAGTGGAAAAAAAATGGGGCAGATGCCTCAAAAAAACCGAGAGAGCTATCTTCAGAAGCCGTGGCGAGCGGAAATTGCCCCGATTGTGGAAATAAGTTCCGTAACGATTTTGGCTTCTGACAGCTTTCTTGCGTAGGCCGGTTCGCGACGAGCCGGCTTTTTTTTGATTTGCTTTCCAAAAAATATAATAAAAAGCAAATCACCCAGCACTTATCCAGCACTTAAAATAAGTGCTGGATAAGTGCTGGGTTTCCTTACGGAAAATTTTGTGTTAATAATAAAACAATGACTTTTAAGGAAAACATCAAGAAATTTATACCAGGGTTTGTGTTGAGTGTTTATCATTTTAAGCTGGCTTTGCTGGGAGCTTTTTTATTTGGGTTCCCCGGGAAAAACAAAGAGTTAAAAATTATTGGGGTTACAGGCACCAATGGGAAATCCACCACAGTTGATTTTATTACAAAAATTTTAGAAGAAGCAGGAGAAAAGGTGGCTTCTATTTCTTCAATAAGATTTAAGCTCGGAGAAAAAGAATGGGAAAATAAATATAAAATGACAATGCCCGGCCGTTTTGCAATTCAAAAATTTTTAAGGCAGGCTTACCTACCGGTAGGCAGGCAAAAAACCGGTTGTAAATATGTTGTTTTGGAAGTTACTTCAGAGGGGATAAAACAATTCAGGCACAAGTTCATAGATTTTGACACAGTTGTTTTTACCAACTTGGGTAAAGAGCACATTGAGAGCCATGGAGGATTTGAGAATTACAGGAATGCAAAGTTGAAGCTGTTTGAAGAAAATAAAAATACTCACATTATAAATGCAGATGATGAGAATGCAAAGTATTTTTTAGATTTGCCCGCTAGAAAAAAAATAACTTTTAGCATTAAAAACATAGAAGCGAAAAAAATAAAATTAAACCTGCTGGGAGACTTCAATGTTTATAATGCCTTGTCTGCGATTTATGTTGCAAAAAATTACGGTATTGGAATGGATGTGTCTTTAAGGGCGCTGGAAAAAATAAAAGGAGTTCCGGGCAGAATGGAAATTATCCAAAAAGAGCCGTTTATGGTTGTTGTTGATTACGCGCACACCCCCGAGCAATTAGAAAGCGTTTACAAAACTCTAAACCCTAAACCCTATACCCTAAACCCTAAATTAATTTGCGTATTGGGTTCTTGCGGAGGGGGTAGAGATAAATGGAAAAGGCCTGTTTTAGGTAAAATCGCCAGCAAATATTGCGATGAAATAATTATAACCAACGAAGACCCCTATGACGAAAACCCGAGCCAGATTTTATCAGAGATAAAATCTGGAATTTCTAATTCCAAATTCCAAATTTCTAATTTTTACGAAATTTTAGACCGCAAGGAAGCGATTAAAAAAGCGATAGAATTGGCAAAAGCCGGAGATGTAGTTGTAATTACAGGGAAGGGATCAGAGCTTTGGATGTGCGTTGAAAACGGGAAAAAAATACCATGGGATGATAGAAAAATAACAAAAGAAGCGCTTTTGGGGCAATAGTTGCCTTTGGGGCTGATTTATGGTAAGATGTAAAAGACACGCAAAAGAGGTCTTTTTTAGTTAAAATTCAGGAAAAATGAGCAAAAAGATACCCAACTCCCTAAGAAAATTTATACGCAGGGAAAAAGCCCGTATCAGGAGGCGGGTTTTAGATGAGAAAAAACAAAAGGAACTAATAAAAGAAATGTATATTAAAATAGGAAAAAACAATGAAAATAAATGACATTTACAGCTTGATGATAAGAATTGGAACAGGGGCGGATTTCAGGGGGCCAGAAGGCGTTCAAAAGTTTTTGAATAATAAAAGAAAAAAATTTGAAAAAATGTCTGACGAGGAAAGGCGGGAATTTGACAAAGAGGCATTGGAAAATCCTTATTTAGACTCAGGCGTTTATAATATTACAGAAGACAAGGAAATCAAAAAAGTTTTGGTTGGAATTGATATTACTCCCTCTGAAATCTTAATGGCAAAGCAAATGGGAGATATTGATTTGGTTATAGCCCACCACCCTGTTGGCAAGGGGCTGGCGCAGCTGGCGGATGTTATGGATTTACAGGTGGATGTTTGCAATTATTACGGGGTGCCGATAAACATTGCCGAGGGTTTAATGAAGGAAATGATTTCTGAAGTGGCAAGGGGCGTAAATTCTCCAAACCATCAGAGGGCAGTGCATGCCGCAAAATTAATGGGGGTAAATTTAATGAACTCTCATACGCCATGCGACAATTTGGCGGCTAAATTTTTGAAAAATTTTGTTGAACAAAAAAAGCCGGAAAAGGTTGGCGAATTAATAAGTATTTTAAAAGAAATTCCAGAGTATAAGGAGGCAATGAAAATCGGGGTCGGACCTAAAATTTTTGTGGGCGGTCCAGAAAACAGGTGCGGAAAAATTGCTTTATCTGAAATTACCGGAGGCACGGAGGGCTCGCCAAAACTTTATGAAAAAATGGCGCAGGCAGGGGTTGGCACAGTTGTTGGAATGCATATTTCAGAAGAGCATAAAAAAGAAGCTGAATTGGCCCACGTTAATATTGTAATCGCAGGCCACATTTCCTCTGACTCATTGGGTGTAAATTTATTTATGGATGAACTGGAAAAACAGGGCATTGAAATTGTGCCGTGCTCCGGGTTTACAAGATTCTCAAGGGTAAACAGTTAAACAAAAAAACTGGCAAAAAGCCAGTTTTTTTGTAAAATGAAAGCAAACGCCCCTATGGTCTAATGGACAAGACACGGCCCTCCGGAGGTCGCAATCGGGGTTCGACTCCTCGTAGGGGCACCAAACTATGGATAAGCTGGGGATAAAGCAGTATATTTATTGTGAATAATAATCTTAAGTCTTCACCCTCCACCTTAAAGCATGAACTTTGCACTGCAAACACAAAATAATTTTAACCTGAATTTCTGCAAAAACGGATTGTGAAAAGGGTGAGGGGGAAGACTTGACATATGTTGATTAGCAGATAGAATAGCAAGTATGAGGGGGTGCGAGACTGGGCCTAAAAAGGTCCTGAATTCTCAAGGACAAAATAGTTTTTAGCGGAGTAAGCAAAATTATGTATCCATATCCATTGTCCGGATTTGGCCCGGGAAAACGCAGATATCGTTGAAAATTATTTACTCCCTCAACCAAAAGACATCCCCGCTAAGGCGGGGGTGTCTTTTGTTGCTTGGAGGCAGAATTTTTGGTAGAGTTAAAGCAGAAAGGTCAAAATTATATTGTTTTTGTAAAACATATATGGCAACAAAAAAAGAAAAGCCAATTGGCAAAGTTACCCATTATTTTTCCAATATCGGCGTGGCGGTGATTAATTTGTCTTCTCCTCTGAAACAAGGAGATAAAATAAGGATAGCTGGGGGCCAGGAAACAGACTTTGAGCAAAAGGTGGAGTCAATGCAGGTTGACCACAAAGACGTAAAATCAGCCAAGAAAGGAGACTCTATCGGGATAAAAGTTGACGAGAAGGTCAGGGAGGAGTATAAAGTTTACAAAATTTAAACCAATTTATAATTCTTAATATCTAATTTCTAATTTAGGCAAATTTTATATTTTTGATGAAGTTTGCAGCGGATTTTCACATACATTCAAAATACTCAAGAGCCACGTCTCCTGCCATGGGGTTGGAAAACCTTGATAGCTGGGCTCGGATTAAGGGAATAAAAGTCATAGGAACAGGAGATTTCACGCATCCGAAGTGGTTTGAAGATATAAAAGAAAAATTAGAGTCGGCTGAGCCCGGCCTTTTTCAGCTTAAAAAAGCCGGTTCCTCCACTCGTTTTATTTTAACCGCTGAAATAAGCTGCATATACAGCAAGGGCGGAAAAGTAAGAAAAGTGCATATTATTGTTTTCGCGCCGTCCGTTGAGGCGGTGGAAAAAATTAACAGGCAGTTAAATAAAATAGGAAACCTGAAGGCGGACGGAAGGCCGATTTTGGGGCTGGACGCGAAAGAGCTTTTAAAAATAGCTTTGGAAGCGGATAAAGATTGTCTGGTGATTCCGGCTCACGCATGGACGCCTTGGTTCGCCATTTTTGGCTCAAAATCCGGCTTTGATTCAATAGAAGAATGCTTTGAGGATTATTCAAAATATATTTATGCGATAGAAACAGGCCTATCCGCGGACCCGAAAATGTTTTGGAGAATATCCGCTTTAGACAGAATCACCCTTATAAGTAATTCCGATGCGCATAGCCCACAGAAAATCGGCAGAGAGGCGAACGTTTTTGACACCGAAGTAAGCTATCGGGCGATCGCGGACGCGGTCAGGGAAAAAGACCCTAAAAAATTTTTATACACGATTGAATTTTTTCCAGAAGAAGGAAGATATCATTATGACGGACACCGGGAATGCGGGGCAAGGCTAATCCCAAAAGAATCAAAAAAATATAATAATATCTGCCCCGTATGTTCAAAACCTTTAACTATTGGAGTTTTAAACCGCGTTGAAGAACTGGCTGACAGACCAGCCGGTTTTATTCCAAAAAGCGCTATTCCCTTTAAAAATTTAATTCCTTTAAACGAGATTATTGCGGAGTCAGTCGGTGTTTCAACAGTCTCAAAAGAGGTTTTAAGGCATTACAATCATTTGATAAAGAGCTTGGGAAGCGAATTTAAAATTTTATTGGAATCATCAAAAAAACAAATTCAGGAAAATTCTTTGCCAGAAATAGCGGAGGGTGTTATAAGGGCGAGAGAGGGAAAGGTTTTTATTGAGCCGGGATACGACGGGGTGTACGGGAAAATAAAAATTTTTTCAGACGGGGAAAATTTTAAAACGCGGAAAACAGGCGTTGACCAGAAAACTTTGTTTTAAAATAGCAAACGCCCGCAAAAAAACAGCCCTTTGTTTGAACGCAGGGCTTTGAGAAAAAAAACTTTAATCCGCTGGGATAAGCGATATTGATACTTGGACGCTTTTGCCGATTCTATCGGCTTCACGCACGCACTCATATAAAGCGTGCATGACGTCAAGCATCTCCAATACTCTATCGCCGTCCTCGTTTCCCTCTCCGATTACTCTTACTATATCTCCGTTGGATTTTTCTGCGCGAACCGGCATAGAGCACCTCATGTGTTTGCGTTTGCGACAGGCGGAAAGAACATTTATTTTATTTTATAACGTTTGATTTTTTAGCGCAAGCCGGCGAACGCTTTTTAATTAAAATTTAATAATTAATTTATATTATGCATATTCAGCAGTCGCGCGGGTTTGGAAAAGGCCGCTTGTTTGTACTATTGAAATTATTTTTTAAGAAGACTATAATATAAAAATCATGGACAGGAGAATATATTATATTACAAAAGAAAAATTAAGGGAGCTCAAAAAGGAATACGAGGAGCTGTTGGATTTTGAGCGCCGGAAAACAATAGGGGAAGAAGCCCCGAAAATTTTTGAATCGGAAGATATCAACCCGGAATTTATAAGCTTTCGGGAGGACATAGATTTTTTAAGGTCCAGAATTGACGAGTTAAAAAATATTTTGGAAAATTACGAGCTTATCAAAAACCCGCCCAAAGAAAAGCGAGGTGTTGTGGATATAGGAGCTAAGGTCAAGATAGATATAGATGGCCAGAAAGACGAGTTTATGATTGTGGGGACGCTTGAGGCAAACCCCGCTTTGGGCAAAATAAGCAATGAGTCGCCGGTAGGCAGGGCTCTTTTAGGCCGCAGGGTTGGCGAGCGTATCGTGGTTTCGTCTCCCATCCACACAATTTATAAAATCAAAAGCATTAAATACGAGATTGGTTAATAAGCGTCAGAAAAGGGCGATTTAGCTATTTTTGATTTGGCAAATGGAAAAACTTCTTAAATTTTTTATAGAAACGGGAAAATTAAAAGACATGCCAAGGCGTGGGTGGGTTTTGAGAAACATAAAAAACCCGGAAAGCATTGCTGACCACACTTTCAGAGTTGCCTTGCTTGGCTGGATTTTGGGTAAGAAAAACGGGCTTAAGGTGGAGAAGGTGATAAAAATGGCACTGATACACGATTTATGCGAGGTTTATGCCGGAGACACCACTCCCTATGACTCCATACTTCCAAAGTCAAAAAAGGCCATAGAAAAATTGATGCGGACGTGGCCCAGGTTTTCTAAAAAAGAAAAAAAGCGTTTGGCGGAAAAAAAATTCAAAAAAGAAAAAAAGGCGCTGGACAAACTTGCCAAAAATTTACCTGATGAGTTGTCAAGGGAAGTTAAAAATTTATGGATGGATTATGAAGGCGGGCTTACAAGAGAAGGGAGGTTTTTTAAGCAGGCAGACCGTCTGGAAAACTTTTTGCAGGCGTTGGAATACTGGAAAAAATACAAAAAATCTCCGCAAAAGCCGTGGTGGGACCAAGCAAGGGAATTGTTTGACGACCCTGTCATACTTGAGTTTGTTTCAATGATGGACAAGGAATTCCACCGCAAAAAAAAGCCAAATTCGTAAAAATTCCCGCTTCGCGGGAATTTTTATTATTTTTGTTGTATAATAATAAAATTATTCTTTACGAAAAAAAACAACCCGTTCATGCCAAAACTCGTTAATAAAATAATAAGATTTATGATAGCCAGCGATTTTGTTTTAAATCTTGGCTGGGGGCTTTTGGGTCCCATATTCGCTATATTTATTGTGCAGAATATTACAATCGGCAGTCCTTCCGACGCCGCCAGGGTCGCGGGCTTTGCTTCGCTTTCGTATTGGGCTACAAAATCAATTTTGCAAATACCCATCGGTAGGCATCTTGATAAAAACCATGGAGAAAAAGACGATTTTTGGTTTATGACGGCAGGCACATTCATAGCGGGTTTCGTTCCCATAGGGTACCTGTTTTCTTTTTTGCCGTGGCATATTTATTTACTGCAGGTCGTTTACGCTGTTGGCATGTCTATGGCTTTTCCTCCCTGGCTGGCAATTTTTACAAGGCACATAGATAAAGGAAAAGAAGCCCTGGAATGGGGAATGGAAAGCACTTTTTTGGGAGCCGGGGCCGGGATTGCCGGAGGTTTGGGTGGAATTATCGCGTCCACGTTCGGCTTTTCCGCGGTTTTTGCTTTTGTCAGCAGTTTTACTTTTTTGTCCGTGATTTTACTGCTGTTTATCAAGGATGATATCTCGCCTAAAAACAGGGAAGCAAAAACCCCGCCCGCGATAAGGCCGGTTGTAGAACCCTAAATAACTTTTACTTTGCAAAAGATTATGGATTTTCACGAATTAAAAGACAGACTTCCACTAATCACAGATTCATGCAAATAGCACGAATATTTGTGATTTGTGAAAATTTATTCAAACATAAATTCGTGATTTGTGGCAATCCGTTCTTTTCTGCGAAGCAGAAAAAATGAAAAATCAGGAGTTAGCGAAAATTTTTTATGAAATGGCAAGATTTTTAAGAATGGAAGATGTAGCATTTAAGCCCTATGCTTATGAAAGGGCTGCTGCATCTTTGGAAACACTAAGCGAAGACGCGGGAGATGTTTATAGAAGAGGCGGAACAAAAGCCTTGCTGGAAATTCCTGGAGTAGGCAAAGCAATTGCTGAACACATAGAAGAATTTTTGAAAACAGGAAAAATAAAACATTACGAAAGTTTTAAGAAGAAGCTGCCGATTAATTTTGATGAGCTGGTCAGAGTGGAGGGTATGGGGGCCAAAAAAGCAAAAGTTCTTTACCAAAAATTAGGCGTTAAAAATTTAAAGGATTTGGAAAAAGCCGCCAAGGCCCACAAAATAGCTCCTTTATTCGGTTTTGGAGAAAAAACAGAAAAAAATATTTTGCAGGGACTGGAATTTTTGAAAAGGGATAAGGGAAGATTTTTATTGGGAAAAATTTTGCCTACAGCAAGAAACGTTTTAGAAAAACTTAAAACCTTAAAAGAAGTAGAGGAGATTAGTCTGGCTGGGTCTGTAAGAAGAAAAAAAGAAACAATTGGAGATGTTGATATTCTTGTTGTTTCAGAAAAGCCATCAAAAGTTATGGACTTTTTTGTTAAACTGCATGGAGTTGAAAAAGTTTGGGGAAAAGGCGGAACAAAAGCTTCAATAAGGGTTCAGGAAGGATTTGATATAGATTTAAGAGTTGTGCCTAAAAAAAGCTATGGCTCTGCTCTCCAGTATTTTACGGGAAATAAAGACCACAATGTATCAACAAGGCGCATTGCTATTAGCAAAGGGTTAAAGCTTTCAGAGTACGGGGTATTTAAAGGAAAAAAACAAATTGCGGGCAGAACAGAACAAGATGTCTACAAAGCAATTGGGCTTCCGTGGATGGCCCCTGAAATACGGGAGAATGAAGGTGAAATTGAAGCTGCTTTAAATGGGGACATGCCTGATTTAATTGAACAAAAAGACATTAAGGGCGATTTGCATTGCCACTCAGATTGGGATGGAGGAGAAGATTCTATTGAGGATATGTCAAAAGCTGCAATGAGTATGGGTTATGAATATATCGGGATTTCAGACCACACCAAGTTCCTTCATATAGAGCACGGCCTTGATGAAAAACAATTGCTGAAGCAAAAAGAGGAAATAGAGAAGATTAATTTAAAAATCTCCGCCCGAGGCGGATTCGCCTTTGGCGGAAAAAATCAAAATGCAAAATTACAATCCAAAATGCAAAATTTTAGAATACTGCACGGGTGTGAATGTAATATTATGGCTGATGGTTCTCCGGACATCGATGATAAAATTTTATCGCAATTAGACTATGTAATAGGTGGAATTCATTCTCAATTAAAAATGCCGAAAAAAGAAATGACAGAAAGGTTGATAAAAGCAATGAAGAATCCTGATATTGATATTATATCTCATCCCACGGGCCGATTGATTGGCAGAAGAGACGAGTATCAGCTTGATTTTGATAAAATTTTAGAAATAGCCAAACAAACCGGCACGATTTTAGAAATTAATTCTTCGCCCGAGCGCCTTGACTTAAGGGATATATATATAAGAAGGGCAAAGGCAGAAGGCGTGAAGATGATAATAAACACAGACAGCCACCAAAAAGAGCAATTAAGTTTAATGGAGTATGGCATTGCCATGGCCCGCCGCGGCTGGGCCGAAAAAGTAGATATAATAAACGTTTTTCCGATACAGGAATTGTTAAAATTTTTCAAATAAATTATGGTACGCTATAATAAAATAGGAACAGAGGGAAAAAATATCGGAAAAAGATATCGTCGTAATGATAGTGCGGTCGCACAAGTATTACGATGAAATCTCAACGAAAAATAAAAAATGAAAGCGGAATATTCAAGAAAAATATTGGCATTTTTATTGCTGGCCGGAGTCGTCACTATTGCCTCAACTTCTCCTTATTTTCTTTATAATCTGGCAAGGTTTATTTTAAGGGATAAACGATTTAGACATTTTGGGGACGAAAAAAAGATTAGAGACGCTTTTTATTATTTAAAAAAGAACGGATTGATAAAAATTGAAAAGAGCGGTCATGACATCATTGTTACTCCGACTGAAAAAGGCAGAAGAAGAGCCGCTGTAAATAAATTGTTTGATTTAAAAATAGCTGTCCCTAAAAAGTGGGACGGTTTGTGGAGGGTGGTTATTTTTGATATACCAGACACTCAAAAGATAAAAAGAAACGCCTTTAGGCGGAAATTAAAAGAATTGGGATTTTATTCTTTGCAGAAAAGCGTTTGGGCCTGTCCGTTCAAATGCGATAAAGAGATAAATTTTTTGAGGGATTTTTTTGGACTGGATAAAAAACAAATTGAAATTTTGTTGGTTAAAAGCATGGAAAATGATATAATTGTTAAAAAAATGAGAGATGTATATAAAATATAAAAAGTAAAAAAATTATTAAATATTTTGAGTGAAATGATAGGATTAAAACGAGGAATTGTGAAACTGCATAAAAATAATTTGAGGTGGGTAGAAAGTTTTACAATTGAAAAGAAAAAATTGAGTAAAATTTTTGGTTCTGATGCTGCTACCATCCAACATGTTGGCAGTACAGCAATTACAACTATTTTTGCGAAACCAATAATTGACATAGGGGTGATCGTTGCGTCATTTAATAAAGCTAAACAACACATCGCTGCGTTAAAAGAAATCGGTTATATTTTTAAAGAAGAAAATCGAACCGATAGATTGTTTTTTGCTAAGGGTTCAGAAAGCAGGCGCACCCATTATCTGCATGTCGGGGAAGCAGGCAGTGGTTATATTGAGAATATGATTATATTCAGAGATTACCTTAAAAAACACAAAGATATAGCAAAAGAA
>Ga0209541_10017276_pt1 | contig 10579 bp, 8 predicted proteins | sample RifCSPlowO2_01_FD_184027 | JGI IMG/M metagenome (GOLD analysis project Ga0209541, IMG submission 184027) | Groundwater microbial communities from Rifle, Colorado - Rifle CSP2_plank lowO2_0.1 (SPAdes) (version 2) | ecosystem: Environmental > Aquatic > Deep subsurface > Groundwater | place: Rifle... | reverse complement strand
AGTGCCGACGCTTACGCCGTGGCGCTTTGTCCCGCAGGATATTTTATATCATGACAACGGAAAGATCTTGTCCCTTAAAGATACTCAAAAGGAATATTTTGACGCCTTGCGCTATGAGATGAATGACTATATGGCGGTGAGGGTTTGTATCGTCGGTGACAGGGATATAATATACAGAAACTCAGGTAAGATATATGATCTGATAAAAAACCAGACAAAGTAAAAAAACAGCTTGCTTAGCAAGCTGTTTTTTTATAGGCTTAGTCAAGTTCCATAAAAACGAGGTTGAGATGGAAAGAAATATCTCATTTGAGCTGGGTCGGATTTGCGAGCGAGCGGCTCTAGCCGTAGCTCCATTCGTCGGGCGCGGTGACAGGCATGCGGCTGATTATGCCGCAACTCAGGCTATGCGTCAGGGTTTTGAAGATCTCAAAATCAGAGGAACAGTTGTAATCGGAGAGGGTGAGCGTGATAAGGCTCCGATGTTGTATATCGGCGAAGAAGTAGGATTAAGCGGTGAAGGACCGAAATTAAAAATAGCCGTTGACCCTCTTGAGGGTACGAACCTTGTCGCTAACGGCTGGCCAGGCGCGATTGCCGTCATTGCCGGAGTTGTTGAAGGCGAAGGAGATCTCCTCCATGCCCCCGATATCTATATGGAAAAAATTGCCGTTGGTGAGGCGGCGCGTGATTCTATTCAGCTTGGTCGGTCTTTAGAAGAAACTTTAGAATTAGTTGATGTTAATCTGCATAATATAGCTATTTCTCTCAGAAAGCATGTAAAAGAACTGACGGTAATGGTCTTGGAGCGTCCAAGGCATACAGAGCTAGTGGCTAGAATCAGAAAAGTCGGCTCTCGCATCAGATTTATTACAGATGGAGATGTTGCCGGCGCCCTAGCTACGGCAAAGCCTAATTCCGGCATTGACTGTCTGATGGGAATCGGCGCTGCGCCGGAGGGAGTTCTGGCCGCTGCCGGTATGAGGGCACTACGAGGACAGATTTTAGGAAGACTTGTTTTTACTAAAGATAGCGACAAGCAAAGGGCTCAAAGCATGGGCATTACAGATTTAGATCATATTTATACCAGCGAAGAACTTGCCCAAGGCGATGTGATGTTTGCGGCTACAGGCGTTACCGGCGGAGATTTTTTGAAAGGGGTTGTCTATACCGCCGATGGAGCATTGACTAACACCGTATTGATGAGATCAAAATCAAACACTATCCGCTGGCAGGAAGTCCATCACAGATTTGATAATCCGGATAATGTTTATAATAATTTCTAAGTCCCGCTAGGGGACTTTTTAATTTTTTATTGTACGCCTAGTAGGCGAAGCAACCGATAAATTCATAATTGGCCAGTAGGATTTGGTTGGCATTTGTTCTACTAGAACCATGGACTTTATCCCGGTAGCACCCTTTACTTTTAGGTATATTGAGTGTTAAAATTAACAAATCCGCCCATAGCTCAGTTGGTAGAGCAATTGCCTTTTAAGCAAGTGGTCGCAGGTTCGAATCCTGCTGGGCGGACTGCATGCAATCTTTAAGTTTCAAAAATTGGTGTCAAGAATTAAGAGTAAAAGGTCACACCCTCGGAGAGATATCCAGGATAACCCATAGACCCAAAACAACGGTCTATTTTCATATTAGAGACATAGTCAGAACCAAAAAGCTACTAGAAAAAATAAAAAATATTCGTATCAATTTAATAAGGGGCAAGGGCCCTAAGAGGGGCAAGAGCCTGTTAGGTTATAAATATAAAAAGTTTAATCAATGGACTCCCTCTCTTGTTAATCTTGTAGCCCATATGCTTTTTGATGGAACTATAAAAAGAGAAGGTGTTTTATACTATAATCGAAGCTTGGCGCTTATCATCAATTTTAAAGATAAGATGAAGATCATATATGATGGTAAGCCTAGAACATATAACAATAACGGTGTAATGAGGCTTGCGTATCATAATGTTGAACTCGGAGATTTTTTTAAAAGTAAGTCAATAAAGTTATTAAATAACATCACTAGACTACCAATAGATTTTCAGCTGGAATTTCTAAAAGCCTTTTTTGATGACGAAGGATCGGTTGATTTTAGGGGCATGAAGCGTCGCATTAAAGGCTATCAGCATAATATAAAAATTCTTAATTTAATTCACAAACTTCTAAAGAATTTTAAAATTAACTCTTTTATAGATCGTCGTTTTAATGAGATCCTGATTACTAGAAAGGAAAACATTAAAAATTTTGCCGAAGAAATAAACTTCTCTAGGGGTTTAAAAGTAAATGGCAAACGCTCAAATAGTGTTTGGAAAAAGTCTCTAGAAAAAAGAAAAATCTTGGCTGATCTACTTGCTTCTTACCAATAAAAACAGCCATACCAATCGGCTGTTTTTTGTGCTAGATTTAAAGCATACTATGGCTAATAAAACAAAAACGAAATATGTCAAATATTCGGCCGAAACGGTGTATCTGGGAGAGTATATAGATCTCAAGAAAATCCAGGAAAATGTAAAGCAGTACTCATATCTTAACCGCGATCATCCGCTGGTTATCAGGCTTTTAAAGAACCAGCATGCTGTTTTGACCAAGTTCGGAGCGGTGACATTCTGGGATGTTCCTCATAAGCTTAGGACTGATTTTTTAAAAGAAATCCAGGGTTTTATAAAAAGTAAAAAGGGGAGTTACAGCTACGATGAAGAAACAAAAGTTATTATCGGCAGTGAAGCGACTAAGATTACTTTTGATAAAATTTTTCTTGTTAAGCTCGGTGTTCAGGAAATTAAAATAATATCCTATGTGCTTTCTCAGTCAGTCGCTCTTGAAAGGTATGAAGATGAAATTGAAACCAGCTTGTCAGAAATCGGAACGGTAGTTGAAAATCTCAAATCCAGTGGCCGGGCTAAGCTGACGGAGAAACAGCTCCTTCGTCAGATTGGTAATGCTTTGTCAGTGAAACAGACGACGGTTGCCCATCTCTCTCTGTTTGATAAGCCGGAAGAAGTCTGGGAATCTCCCGAACTGGAAAATTTATATAACCGAATGAATTACGAATATGAGCTTCAGGACAGGTTTGACATACTTGATGAAAAAATAAAATATCTTTCCGATATTTCCCAGATGCTTATGAATTTTCTGGCTGAAAAAAGAAATGCATTCCTTGAAAAAATAATAATCGTTCTGATCGCTATAGATATTTTTATCTGGTTTATCCCGCCGTTTCCGGAAGTAGTAGCTTATATCTCTAAGTTTTTTTAATGAAAAATACCAACCTTCTTAAGACTGTTTTATTTTTTTTGGCTTTAAGCGCATCCTACATAATAGTATTCAGAGTTGATTTTGTTTGTGAGAATCTGGCTAACAAGCCCGGATGTTATGGGGGTAATTTAGATTTTCGTTTGCGCTATCTCGGAATAGATAATAGTCGTGACTATTTAAAACATTTATATGACAAAGGTAATCTTGATCAGGGAGAATGTCATACGCTTGCTCATGGGATAGGCCGTCAATCGGCAAAATCCGGTCGGCATGTTCAGTAGGGGAATATTATTCTGATTGTGCGGCCGGTGCTTGGTGGCATATGGTTTTTTATGACAAAGGTGATAAGGATAGAGCCAATTCATTCTGTAGAAATGTATTAGCATCTGATGATCAGGTCAGGTGCGATGGCATATCAGAGTTTGATTTTCCAGGATTATCGGAGTATTAGTTATAATTATGACTATCCGCCTTCGCGTAAAGCTTCGGCGGATGCTCATATTTGTAACTACTCATTTCATTCATAGACAAATATGGCAAAAAAATTGATAAAAATCGGAGTACTGATGGGTGGTCCCTCTTCGGAACATGAGGTTTCTTTAGCTACCGGACAGAGCGTTCTGGATAATTTAGACCGGTCAAAATATGAACCTGTAGCCATAACAATTTCTAAAAATAAAGAATGGTTTATCGGAAAAAGGGAAATTACCGAGCAAAAAGCCCTGGAAGGCTGTGACGTTATTTTCAATGCTCTTCATGGAACTTTTGGAGAGGACGGCAAAGCCCAGGCCTTGATGGAATATTATGGCGCTGAATATACCGGTTCAGGAATCTGTGGTTCGGCTTTAGCCATGGATAAACTTAGAAGCAGAGAAATATTTAAACTGGCCGGACTCAAAGTGCCTAACACTCTTAAAATAAGACGCGGAGAAAATTACCAGGCCTTGCTTAATCTCTTTGTCTCTAAGGTCACCAGTTTTCCGGTTGTAGTTAAGCCTTGCTCTCACGGATCTTCAGTTGGAGTTCAAATAGTCAAAGATCAGGCTGGGCTGGGTAAAGCAATTAAAGAAGCATTCAAGCTGGACGGCAAAGTTCTTGTAGAAGAGTTTATTGAGGGGAGGGAAATCACTTGCGGAGTATTGGATAATTTTGACAATCAGTCTGTCGGCGCTTTGCCGATTACCGAAATAGTGCCTAAAAAGGGTCATAAGTTTTTTGATTATAATGCTAAGTACAAGACAGGCCATTCAGACGAAATAACTCCCGCATTTTTAGATGAAGAAGTTGCCAAGGAAGTTCAGGGGATTGCCGTTAAAGCTCACCAGCTTCTTGGTTGTAAGGCTTACTCAAGAACGGATATGATTATCAAAAATAATGATATCTATGTTCTTGAGACAAACACTCTCCCCGGCTTAACGTCCAACTCTCTCATCCCTAAAGCCGCCTCTGTCGCCGGGTTGACAATGACCAAGTTGTTAGATAAGATCATCGAAAGTTCATTGGTATAGAAGGAGTTTAAGATGACAGCGATTGCTCTTAGGGTATTGGTGGTTGTTTTAGTAGGTCTCTTAGTGGGTCTAGCTTTTAGACTCTTTGCTTAATCGGACGTCAGTCCGATTTTTTATTTGCTGAATTAAAAAGCGAGGAAACTATACCCCGAGAGGAAATTCGCAGGCAAGACGGCTTGGTTCTTCGTCTTGCCGAGAACTTAAGATTCGATTTTCGCTGGAAAAATCGAATGTGGTCCGGATCGGGGTATAGTCTCCGAGTGGTACTTTTATTTTCTTAAACTTTTATGCTATCATCTTTCTATGGAGAGAATACACATCTCAGAAACTAAAGATTTCGTCGGCAAAGAGGTCAATCTTGCCGGTTGGGTTCATGTCAGACGTGATCACGGCAAAATTATTTTTATTGATTTGCGTGATCGGTCAGGAGTAGTCCAGATGGTTTTTGTGCCGAGCCAAAAAGAAATTTATGAAACTGCAACTCAACTTCGTTCTGAGTGGGTAATCCGCGTAAGAGGAATGGTTAAAGAACGTCCTGAGAAGATGATTAATCCCGAGATTGAAACGGGAAAAATAGAAATAGAACCTTTGGAATTAGAGATTTTAAACAAAGCCGAAACCTCGCCCTTTCCTCTTGATACAGCCGGTCACGATATTGATGAAGAGCTAAGAATGAAATACAGATATCTAGATTTGCGAAGAGAAAGAATGAAGAAGAATCTCATGCTTCGTCATAAGACATCTTTTCTGGTGCGAGAGTATTTAAACAAGCAGGGTTTTATAGAGATAGAGACGCCGACTCTTACCAAGACTTCTCCTGAAGGTGCTCGTGATTTTGTTGTGCCTTCACGTTTTCATCCCGGCAAGTTTTATGCTTTACCGCAGGCTCCCCAGCAGTATAAACAGCTTCTTATGATTGCCGGCCTGGAGAAATATTACCAGCTGGCCCATGCTTTTAGAGATGAGGATTTACGCGGGGATAGGCAGTTTGAACATACTCAGATAGATATGGAAATGTCTTTTGCCGATGAGAAAGATGTTTGGTCAGTAACTGAGGGGTTGATGGTTCATGTGGTTGAGTCTCTGGGCAAGAAAATTACCCAAAAACCATTTCCGATTTTCAGCCATGAAGAGGCTATGAAAAAATTCGGAGCTGATAAATTTGACTTGCGGCAGAACAAAGATGATCCGAACGAATTTGCTTTTGCCTGGGTAACTGATTTTCCTCTTTTTGAATGGGATGAGGAAGATAAAAAATATGTCTTTGCCCACAATCCCTTTTCAGCGCCCAAGCCTGAGCATGTTGAAAAATTAATGTCCGCCAAAGGCGGAGATTCAGAACTGGGAAATTTACGTGCCCGCCAATACGATTTGGTCTGCAACGGCTTTGAATTAGCTTCCGGCGGAGTTAGGATTTCAGTTCCTGAAGTCCAGCGCAAGGTTTTTGAAATAATGGGGTTAACACCCGAAGAGACGGAAGAGCGTTTCGGTCACCTGATAAATGCGTACCAGTATGGAGCGCCTCCTCATGCCGGCATTGCTCCCGGACTTGATCGGTTGGTCATGCTTTTGGCTGGAGAGAAAGATATTCGGGAAGTAATAGCTTTTCCAATGAGCTCCAAGGGTCAGACTTCAGTTATGGATGCGCCCTCGGCGATACCGTCTAAACAGCTGAAAGAACTGCACATAAAGATGGAGAAATAAGAAATTTTCAATTTTCAATTTTCAATCAATTTTTAATTTGATTTTAAATTCTAAATTTTAAATTGAGTTGAGTGTTACGAGTTTACTTTACTGTTATAATTATTTTCGCCCTCTTTATTGTTAACATTATTCTCGTCTTTAAAAATTCCCAAGATGATTCTTTAGTAATTCAGCTCGCATCGGAATATATAGAAAATACCATCGGCCAGGCATATATTCTCCCTATCTCCGGACCTAATTATATTCCGGTTCTTGATTCTGATATTTCAAAACCGATAATCAGCGCCAAGTCGGCAGTCATATACGATACGCATTCCAGGAGATTTTTATATGAGAAAAATAGCGAGACAAAGCTTCCGATTGCTTCTTTAACAAAAGTTATGAGTGCGGTAGTTATCCTTGAGAATCTGAACCTTGATAATATTGTTACTATTGCCATTGACTCAATAAGAGTTGACGGAGAGAAGCAGGATCTTTATCTGGGTGAGAAACTAAGCGTCAGAAATTTACTGAAGCTTATGCTTATTGAATCATCAAATGATGCCGCGTATGCCGTGATGTCTTATGCAAAGAGCCGTGGTATTAATTTCGTTGAGTTAATGAATGCTGAGGCGGTAAAAGCCGGCATGTCCAACTCATATTTTATTGATCCAGCCGGTTTGAATGATAATGCTTACTCAACAGCTTCGGATCTTATCAAATTAGTTGAATATTCTCTTAAATACCATGAGATTTGGGATATATCGGCTGAGAAGACTGCCATAGTTGAATCAAGCGATGAAAGAATTAAGCACGAGATAATAAGCACTAATCGTCTGCTCGGATTAGTAAAAGACATTATCGGCGGTAAGACAGGATATACGGATGGAGCTCTTCAGTGTATGATATTAGTAACTAGCATACCAGATTATCCTTCCAAAATTGTCAGTGTTGTTCTAGGTTCAAACGACCGTTTCGGAGATACTCAGAGATTGATTGATTGGACACGCGCGGCGTATAGTTGGAAGTAGTTAGGATGCTAATATGCTAATTTTATGCGAATGATGCGAATTGCGAATATTTGTAATTTGTAGATTAGCATATTATTTGTAGATTTGCATCAAATTGATGTCTGAAGGTGTATTTACAATTTTCAACGTAGTTCGTATATTCACCCTGGCCACAGTGGCTTTTTTTGTTACTTTGGCTATTACTCCTTTGTGGGCTAGGATTTTATATAAATATAAACTAGGTAAACAGTTTAAAACAGAAACGGCGTTTAAGATCTTACATACTGAAGGCGGACCGATTGCCGCTAAATTACACAAAGACAAACAGGGTACACCAACAATGGGCGGAGTTGTAATATGGCTGACTGTATCAATATTGGCTTTCGGTTTCTGGTTTTTATATAAATTATATCCTGATTCTAGCCTAGGAAGTCTTAATTTTCTTTCCAGAAGCCAGACCTGGGTTCCGCTTACCGCTTTAATTGTTGCTGCCCTTTTTGGATTATTGGATGACGCGTTGGGTGTTTTAAAAAGAGGACCGTGGAGCGGAGGATTAAGAATGAGGGACAGACTGATTATGTATGCCTTGGTAGGCGCGGGAGGTGCCTGGTGGTTTTATAGTAAGCTTGGTTGGGATTTTATAAATATTCCTTTTCTCGGCGATTGGACGATAGGGTGGTTTTATATTCCTTTTTTCACGCTTTTGATAATGGCTTCAGCTTTTTCAGCTAATGAAACAGACGGTCTTGATGGTTTGGCAGCCGGAGTTTTTTTGGTTATGTTCGGTGCCTATGCGGCTATCGCTTTTGATCAGGGGAGGATGGACTTGGTTGTTTTTCTTGCGGCGATAATGGGTTCGTTGGTAGCTTTTTTGTGGTTCAATATATATCCGGCCAAATTTTTTATGGGCGATACGGGCTCAATGTCTCTGGGCGTTACTCTCGGAGTTGTGGCGATGCTTACCAATACGCCATTTTTGCTTATACCGATAGCCGGTATTTTTATAATGGAATCAGGATCTGTTCTTGTTCAGCTTACTTCTAAAAAATTTAGAGGCAAAAAAGTTTTTCTCTCCACTCCCATCCATCATCACTTTGAAGCTCTAGGTTGGCCCGAAACACAGGTTACAATGCGCTTTTGGATGATAAGTGCTATCGGAGCGATAATCGGGCTCATTATATTCTTAGTTGATTCCAAAATTCCGCCACTGTTTTAGGTGTATATATAAATAATTTTTAATATTTTTAACGCAGAAGTGCGTTTTTTATTATCATTGACATATTTTATCTCATGTGTTATAAGTAAAGATTGTCTTTTAACAATATATGGGGAGTAAATTAGGATAGCTATGGATAATAAGAAGAATCCGCTAGTATATCTCTTTGGCAAGACCTGGCATTACTCAGCTGGCAATCGGTCTAGGGTTGTGTGGTATTGGATCATGTTCATTGTGGCCAACGCCATCACACTTTTTAGTCAGCCTTTGATAATGGCTAAGATCATGGACGTTATCCAAAAGCAGGGCATTACAGCTGACAATTTTAAATTTCTTCTCGTGCTTCTAATGCTGACCTTAGTATTTGAACTGCTGTTTTGGTCAATTCACGGTCCTGCTCGATGTATCGAACGTTGCAACGCATTCAAAGTACGAGTTAACTATCGAAAAAATTTGCTTAAGGGAATTATGACTCTACCGATGGAGTGGCATGTTGATCATCACTCAGGCGACACTATTGATAAGATTGAGAAGGGGACGGGTGGATTATTCTCTTTCTCTGAGGATTCATTTGAGGTAATCTACGCAGTTGTTCAACTTGTTGTAAGTTATGCCATGCTGGCCTACTTTAGTCCGCCGGCTGCTTACATTGTTCTGGGGATGATTATTGTATCCGCTTGGATAACAATGCGTTTCGATCGGGTCATGATCAGTCAGTACAAGGAACTTAACCGATCCGAGAACAATATATCGGAGAGCGTATTTGATTCCGTCAGTAACATCACAACAGTTATTATCCTACGCGTCGAAAAACTTGTCTTCAGTGCAATCATGCGCAAGGTTGAGAAACCATTTGATCTGTTTAGGTACAATCAGCGCTTGAATGAATATAAGTGGTTTCTGACTAACGTCTGCTGTACGGTGATGACCATCATCGTGCTGGGCGTATATTTCTGGCAGAACATTGGTACTGCTCAGGGGGTCTTGATTGGCAGTGTCTATCTGCTAATTAATTATCTCGGGAAAATCAGTGAGCTGTTCTTCAAGTTTACCAGCATGTATAGTGACATTCTAAAACAAAAAACCAGAGTTATGAATGCTGAAGAACTGACTAAGGATTTCAAGACAGAAAACTTTACAAATCATGTTTTGCCGAAATCGTGGCAATGTCTTGAGGTAGAGGGCCTGAACTTCTCGTATCGTAACGAGGATAACGTAGGTTTGAACCTTGAAGATGTTTCATTAACGCTGATTCGCGGTCAGCACTATGCAATTATCGGACGAAGCGGAGACGGAAAGTCAACATTCCTTAAACTCATGAGAGACCTGTATCATCCCGTAAGTCTTAGGCTTACAGCGGATGGACAGCATGTCGCCGATGGATTCGGAGGAATTAGCCGAACAATTGCCCTAGTGCCGCAGGATCCAGAAATTTTTGCAACAACGATTCTTGAGAATATCACGATGGGAGCCGAATATGATCTTGACTTCATACGGCATTTCGCTGACATGGCTTGCTTCACGGATGTTGTAGAAGCTCTACCGAAGAAATTTGATTCTTCAATTAAAGAGAAGGGGGTCAATCTTTCTGGTGGCCAGCAACAACGCTTGGCGCTTGCACGTGGATTGCTCGCTTGCCATGACAAGGACATTGTTCTTCTTGATGAACCGACAAGTAGTCTCGATACTGCAACTGAAATGAAAGTCTATCGGAATATTTTTCGAGAGTTCCGAGATAAGACTATCATCTCATCTGTTCATCGGTTACATTTACTCCCGCTGTTTAACAAGATTTTTATGTTCAGTGATGGGAGGATAATTGCTTCGGGGAGTCTGAATGATCTATTGACAAGCTGTACTGAATTTCAGGAATTGTGGCAGCAATATCATGAACATCAAAACAAAGTGGCC
>Ga0209541_10017275_pt1 | contig 10579 bp, 16 predicted proteins | sample RifCSPlowO2_01_FD_184027 | JGI IMG/M metagenome (GOLD analysis project Ga0209541, IMG submission 184027) | Groundwater microbial communities from Rifle, Colorado - Rifle CSP2_plank lowO2_0.1 (SPAdes) (version 2) | ecosystem: Environmental > Aquatic > Deep subsurface > Groundwater | place... | reverse complement strand
ATTAGGGATATAAAAAGAGAGAAAATGATTGTAAATAGATTATCTCATAAAGCTAAAAATATCCCTGTTAAGGTTATAAGTGATATTTGGAAGATTATTTTTGAGTATTCTTATAGTATTGGTAGGAAGAAGCTTCGATAAAGATTGATAAAAAGTAACAGTTCGTGATAACTTCAAGCGATGAATATAGTTATTTTGATAATTTCTTAATCAATTCTTCTAAATAATATTTAGGAGCAGTCTTACTCTTTACTGCCTCTTTCAAATAATCAATTACTTTCTTGTTTTTCTTTCCAATTTTCAAAATAATGGCATACACAGTGCAAGGCTCATGTTTTCCTGTTTCCAAAACATTTAACATTTCTATCAAAGAGGGAGTTATGGTATCAGTATCTAAATTATTAATCTCCTCAATTAATTGTTTTTCTTTATCAAAAATACCATCTCCCCATAAAATGATTTTATCCTGGAGTAGGGTTATGGTTTTTTGTTGACTCTTATTTAAATCTCTCATTTTAGAGCCTAAATCCGGTAGTTTCTGATATCTCAATTCTTTTTCCAAAATAAGCAGCACCCATTCCTCGGATAGATTTACTAAACTATGATAAAATCCAATTCCATTCTCTTTTACAACAAAGAATTTTTGTTTTGATGATTTAATCTCTTCTTGGTAATTCTTTCCGTTTATTTTAGGATATGGTTCATCTTTAGTAATTTTGATATTGTGGGTAGTATAAAATTGATATTTAATCACTTTTTTGAGTAGATTAAACCCTGTTTTGTTTGGTCTAACTCCTCCTTTGATTTCTATCTTTGCTTTTCTAACTTCAGAATGGGGGTTTGTTTCATCTAATTTATTTGCGGTAAATCCATTTGGAGGTAACAGAATAATTCTAAAAATAGTATCTTCTGGTTCACTTTTTAAGCGAATGATGAAAGAAGCAGATCTTTCAATGATTTCTATTTCTGTCTTATCAAAAAAATTCTGAATGATGGTTTTTACTAAATTTGAATTCAATATCTCTGTGATAGTGTAATGTCGTACCATATTCATCCTCGTAACGTAATCATACTTCCACTTTCATAACGGCGTACGCCAATTCTAAATATAACTATGGCCAGAACCAGAAATACTATTGATGCTAAAATTAACAATAAAAACCATGTCCAATCAAACGACTTTAAGAGCTGGATAGGTATACTAGCTATGAATCCGGCTGGAATTATAGTAAGAAGTATAAGTTTGGCAACATCATTAAATATGGGAAGGGGATAAGAACTGAAAGCGATCATAGTCATATTTAATTGATGCGAACTTTCTTCAGCATTGCCAATGAAAAAACTGAGTGATCCAGCGATGATATTAAATGAGAGAAATAGAATCATGGAAAAAAAAGTTAACAGTAAGAACAAAGGCCAGTGTACTAATTCTAAACTAATAAACGCCATTATCAACCCAAATATTATATCTCCCATACTGAACCAACTTGATTTTCCTATAATGACATGGAATAGTTCATTCTTGGGTAAATTTAAATAAAAATCTAATCTCCCCTCAGCAATTATTTTTGCTAACTGATTCCTATTTCCAAAAATAACTCCATTTAAACCCCAGGAAAGATTAACTATTGCGTACATGATTATTATATCGTTAAAAACCCACTCATTAACCACAGGAAATTTATTAAAAAATATCCACCAGAATGATACCCACATCATATCATTCAAAATCATTGATCCTATTTCAAGCATGAAATTAAATCTATATTCCATAGCTGTGGCTAGACTCATTTTAAGATATTCTTTAAGCATTACTAAATGTTGTCTGAAAGTCATTTATCCACCATTAATACTGATATTTCTGATGCAAATATGGTAAACAATAACCAGAGTAATAATTAAAACTATAATCCACACAAGTTCACCCACGATTACATTCCAAAAACTGTTCATACTAAATTGAACCCACAATTTTGCTGGATAATATGCAATGTAGCTGAAAGGCAAGTATTTAGTTATTTGTTCTAGCCAATGAGGAAATATTTCTAATGGGGCTAGCATACCTCCTAACACAAACACCACTTTATCATAAATGAAATTCAAGGCCTTAGCATCTTCTATCCAGAATGAAAAAATTGCCAGCAGGGCCATAATCAAAAAATGTAGGGTCAATCCCAAGATAATAACTATTGCTACCAAAGGCAAAGTAGTCCATTGTATATGGAATCCCCCTATAAATATTCCAGCAATAATTGATCCGGCAATAAATGCGGTGGTAAAGTTTATTATAGCTTGTCCCATGGAGTTGGCATATTCAAACAGAATGAAATTATATGGCTTGGTTAAACTATTGGTGATTTCTCCGGATTGTACTTTTTCTCCGATCACTTCTACTATTTTTCTAGGGCTGGTGACTACTGCTTCTGTCATAACCAAATACCAAATCATCATATTTAAAGTGAATCCGGCAATGAGATTAGATCCTTGAGAATAAACCACTCCCCACAAATTAATGAAAATAAAAATGTAAATTCCTTTCAGAAGAGCATGAGCTAATAAATCCATTCCATAGTTTAATCTGGTATTTACACTTATTTTTCCCGCTTCCCAATATTTGGCAAAACCCATGATCATAATATGTTGATACGTTTTGTTTGAGATCTATATCTCTTTCTTAAATATCCTAGAGATTATTTCTTCGATAGGAGGATCGAGAATGGTTATATCTTCAATGGTGTTGGAAGCAATTATTTTTTGAACCACGTCTTGAATCGAATATTTGGTAGTGTCCACTTCTATTTCATGGCTAAATTTACCTTTGGAAATTACTTTCATTCCTTTGAAACCAATTTTTAATGAAGACATTTTTAGAGAAGATGCTTTTTCTGCCAGAATCACTCTGATTATTTTGTATTTTAAATATTTTTCACGGATATTTTTGGTGGATCCATCATATACTATTTTTCCTTCATTAATAATAATGAGTCTATCACAAATCTGTTCTACATCTTCCATATCATGCGAGGTGAGAATAATAGTAACATCCTCTTCCCTATTCATTTTTTGGATCAATTCTCTTATTCTTTTTTTAACTATTAAATCCATACCAATAGTAGGTTCGTCTAAAAACAATACTTTAGGCTTATGAAGCAGGGAAGCAATCAACTCACAGCGCATACGCTGACCCAAAGATAATTTACGCACTGGCTGTTTGAGAAAACCACGAACTTGGAATATTTTAACCAGATATTCCAATCTTTCTTCATATTCTTTTTTATCTAACTCGTATATCTTTGAGAAAAGATTAAATGTATCTATAGCTGGAAGATGATACCATAATTGGGGTTTCTGTCCAAAGACTGTACCAATATAGTAAGCTAACTTCTTACGTTGTTCTTGGGGATTATAGCCCAGAACTTCTATTTTTCCGGAAGTGGGAAATAAAATTCCCGTCATCATCTTGATAGTAGTAGATTTTCCTGCTCCATTTGGTCCGATGAAACCAACTATTTCCCCCTTCTTAACCGCAAATGAAACATCATCTACCGCTTTGAGAATTTTATACTTTGGAGCAAAAAGACTTTTGAAACTACCCCTTAAACCTGGTTCTTTTTGCTTGGATTTGAACTCTTTTATCAGATCTTGTACTTTTATAACTTCTTTCATCACTTCTTTCATCTAGAGGGTAGAAAAAACAAAACTATATAAATGTAATTTAATCTATCTGGGGATATGATTACTTCCAAACAAATGAAAGAACTGGAACGCTCTGCTATGCATCACGGTATCACTGCTTCGGAGCTGATGGAAAACGCTGGTAAGCAGTTCTTTCAAGCGGTGAGGGGAAAATTTGATCTGAAAGGAAAAAATGTGGTCATCTTTTGTGGGACCGGAAATAATGGCGGGGACGGGTTAGTAGCAGCACGTTATTTTGCTGAGCAAAGCCATACTTTAGTTCTATTTTTTGGAGAAAAGAATAAATTAAGTGAAGATGCTCTGGAAAAGTATGATTTAGTTAAAAGTAAAGTTAACATCATTCAAGTTAAAGAAAGAGTAGATTTGGAAAAATTCCATTTTCAGAAACATTTGGATTTTATCTTTATTGATGCTTTATTGGGAATGGGCATAAATGGGCCTCTTCATGATCCCATTTCTTTTGGGATTGATTATTTCAATTCTTTGAATGGGGCAAAAATAGCCGTTGACATTCCATCTGGATTAGATCCGGATACTGGAGAGGTTGTGGATAAAGTTTGTCACAGTGATTTGATTGTGACTTTTCACGATATAAAATGTGGTTTAGAACAATTTCAAGATAAGACGGAAGTAGTGGATATTGGAATACCTAAGTGAGAATTATTATTATTATTATTATTATTATTTATCTAACCCCTTCAACCATTCTTCTGCGTTCCTAACTAAATTACGATCTTTCTCGAAAGTCAGAATTTTCATAGTTTTTTGAAAAGAAACCCATTTCCAATCTTGATGTTCTACTGAAATATTAACTTTTTTTGCACCAATAGCTTCTCCCAAAACCAGATTACCTCTTTATGTGTTTTCTTACCTTTACTTACAAAGAAATAACTAGTTTTTTCTTTAAAATGAGGAATTATTTTTATCTCATTCAAGCCCGTTTCTTCTTGAACTTCTCTGATTGCGGCTTGTTCATCATTTTCCCCTTTCTCAATATGTCCCTTGGCTAGGCCCCAATATTTATCTACGGTAGCATGTTGTAAAACTAAATATTGACGATCAAACCACTTTTTTCTAAATATTATCATTCCTGCTGTTTTTTCCATTTTTAGTTTTCGGTTAAGTGTTTTGCTTACTGATCAAAATACCCTTCTTTTCGTACAAAAGCTATAGTTTCTTCAAATACTTCTTTTAATTCCGGAAATTCATTTATCAACGGTTCTTTTTTCTTACGAAGAAATTCTTCAGTCCAACCAATCCAATCTTTTTTATAATCCATCTCATGGATTTCGGCATCTAACGCATCAATGGCTTTAGCAAATCTTGCTTCAAGAGTTTTTTGATCTTGAAATTCATTAAATAAATCTGCAAATTTTGTTCCTATCTCTTCCGGTAATTTTTCTTTTAATTTCAAGGCGGCTTTGTTTTCTTTTGAGAATTTATCCGGGTGAAAATCATGTTTTAACAGATTAATATCTCCACATTCTATTTCAACTACGTCGTGATACATTAATAGCTCATATACTTTTAATCTATCTATTTTCATATTTGATCTGGTTAAGAAATAATCTTGCCAAAATGAGCGAACTCCAGCTATGTTCGGCGGTACTTTCTTTACGATTACCTACACTATTTGCCCTTTCAATATTTTTTAATTGGTACACGGTTCTTAATTTTGAAAGGGTATCTTTTTTTTTGGTTTGATGAATGGATCTCATGGTTTCAGCCACTTATAGCCTTCTAAATTCTGAATATGATATAACTCAATTATTTTTTCTTTTCCATTGGGTAGTTGTACTATCCTTTGTAACAGTTGTTCATTTTTAAAGATAAGAGCGTTGATAAATTCGGTATGTATCTTTTTCCAAAGGGTGGGATTTTCTCTTACAAATAGAGCCCATTTTTCCAAGTGTTCGATATGGTTTTTTCTATTTCTCATAAGCGCAGCCTTTTAATCATTTTTTTGATGATATCTATCTCACGTTCATCGATAGTTTCTTTATAGACTATTCGTAAATACCTAGCATCTTCCATATCTTTTGGACTCTTTAATAATTCTTCTTTGAACGCGACGTTTATGTTTACATTGCTAAACCAGATGTTTAGGCCGGTGAGTTCTATTTTCGTTCTGGTGCTCAGCTGAAGAAGATCTAATTCATCTTTAACAAATTTAATTTCCATCTCTGGTACGGGTTTGTTTTTAGCGGTAAAGCGCAAAGAGAGGTTATCTTTGAGGTATTCATACGCGGCTTCTGGGTTGTTTGACTGCATGCAGACAAAATCATGTTCTTTTAGTTCTTGGAACAGACTTTTGAATTGGGGAAGGGTTATTTTCTCTATGATCATATCAATATCTTCCGTTCCGCGAAGACGTCCTGAAGCGATGACTAGAAATCCTGAGACAATAATATATTTACAGTGTTTCTCTATTATATTGCAGAAATCTTCGCAGAATTTGTCTAAAATATTTCTATCGCTTACGCTTCTTTCCATAATCACAATTAACTTCCCAAATTTATAAAAGTTCCTACTATTAATGATTGTTTAGTTTTATAAAATATTTCCTAAAACTCCGTCAGTTTCTTATCACCAGAATAACTTAAAATAGTGGTATTACCTTCCTTAGCATAAATTTTCTCCGAAGAGATAAATCTCCCTTCGCTTAATTTCAAAACTCGACGTTGGAAACTCTTATAACTTAGGTCTCCACCTTGTTCTGCATACACTGCAAAGACATCTCCGATCTTTTTGCCATTGTTATCTCTTACTAAATTGAGGATTATTTGTAATTCATTATCCAAACCATCCACTGGTTTGATATGAAAATCTTCCACTTTCTTGATGGCTTCTCCTACGTGTAAAATGGAAACATTACGGCAGCTGCGTTCTTCGGAAATATTTCCAGTTTCACGCATTAAATATAATCCGATACGTACATCTTTTGTTTCAACGCATTTTTCAATAATTTCTTTGAATGCTTCTTCATCCCAACATCCAGGTATGAAAGCATAATCTCTTCGTTGTTTCAGAATTCCAGTAATCTCTGCTTCATTATAAGGGCGGAAGAAAAGGAATTCCGGATTTAATCTGCTTCTGATCCTTTCATCCAATTCAGAATAACTATCTCGGTAATTGGTAATGGCTATGATCGATTTTCGGTATATATCTTCCAAGATGGTGTAGAGGAAATCAAAATCTTCCAATTTATCTATTTCGTCAAATACAAATACGGCGCTGTTTTTATTGATTTTATCTCGAACTAGAGCAAACAATTCGCTGGTTTTTTTGTTTTGGAGGAATTTAAAGCCTAAATCTTGACATAATTTGAAAAATATTTTATAAGTGGTATTTTCTTTCCAGCAGTTGACATACAATGGAATTACTTCTTTCGTTTCTTCTTCCAACTCTCTGAGAACATGTTTGCAGGCAGTACTTTTTCCAACTCCCGGAGGTCCATAGACAAAGAGATTTCTGCCATTATTTCCTTGCAATAAAGGGCGGACAGCTACCGCAAATCGACCTTGCTCATTTTCTCTGAAAGGGACTATTTTAGGCTGAAAATCATAGCTGAGGAAGACTGTATCGCGAAAGATAGATTCACCGGATTTCAACATATCTTTAAAGAGACTCATAGAATGGTAAAATTAAGAAGGGTTTATATTAATTGTGGCAGATTAGGAGAGAGATTTCGGGATAGTATATTTAAAGTATTTTTTTTCAATTATCACCACTTCTCTACTAACTATCTGGTCTCCAGCTCCGATTGCTCAATGGGGTGACCACAAATAAGAAAGATTTATAAATGTGGGCACCTTAAATATACTATGTTCTTAGAAAAAAGAAATAAAGGGAAAAATACTAAGTTTTACTTAGTTTATTCCTACCGCGAAAAAGACGAAGTAAATAAAATAAGAAAATATTTGGGAGTAAATTTATCTGAAGAAAAGTTACAAACAGCAAGACAACAAGCAGAATTACTTATTAAGAAAGAAATAGGGGAGATTGAGATATTTAATTTCTCTCTTTCTTGGAAACAAATTGAAAAGCTAAATAAATATGAACTAAAAATTTATCATATACAACATTTGGATTGGAAAAAGTTCACGGAACAATTTACCTATAATACTAATGCCATAGAAGGATCAACTGTTCAATTATACGAAGTAAATGGCATTTTAGAAAAAAAGAAAGGAGAGAATGATGAAGAGATTGAGACTAAAGGGGTGGCTAATGCGGTTGAATTTATTAGAACCACAACAGAAGAATTATCTCTCCATTTAATCAAAAAGCTGCATCTACTCTGTTTTGAAGGTTCTAAGCTTTTTGCGGGAAAGTATAGGACAGTTGAAGTTGTCATTAAAACCAGTAGAGGTGAAATAGTACACCAAGGAACTCCAGTTTCACAATTAAACAAAGCTTTAAATGAATTTATATCTTGGTACGATAAAAATAAAAAAAAGTTCAAACCTTTAGCTTTGGCAGCAATAATACACAACCAATTTGAAAATATTCATCCCTTTCAAGATGGGAATGGGAGAGTGGGACGTTTGTTGCTGAATTTCATATTAATTAAACATAAGTATCCCCCCGTAAATATATCATTAGAAGATCGAGCAGAATATTATTGGACATTACAGGAGTATTCAAAGAACAATAACTTAAACCCTACTTTAAATTTCCTAATCAAACAATATAAGAAAACATTAAAACAGGTGACTACAAAAAAGTAAAATGGCCGATTAGTGGTCACCCCTCACAATTTCCCCACCAACTCTTTCGTCTCCTCTACCGATTTCTCAAACTCTTTTTTCTCCACTTCAGAAAGATCTAACTCAATTATCTTCTCCATTCCTTTTCTTCCTAATTTTACTGGCACACCAATAAATAATCCATTGACTTCATACTCTCCTTCTAATAGTACGGAACAAGGAAGTACTTTATGTTGGTCTTTTAATATGGCTTCAACCATTTCTATAATGGCTAATCCCGGAGCAAAGAACGCGCTTCCTGTTTTTAGATAATTAATTATTTCTGCTCCACCGTTTCGTACTCTCTCTACAATTGCATCTACTTTTTGCGGAGACAATAATGTGGAAATTGGTTTTCCTTTAACTTTACAAAGATTAACTATGGGCACCATGGAATCTCCATGTCCGCCAAGAACCATTGCTTCTACTTCATTGACATTGGCATGTAATTCCTCTGCAATAAAAGTTCTGAATCGAGCTGAATCTAAACATCCGGCCATACCCATCACTCGTTCTTTGGGAAAGTTACTTAATTTATACGCTACATGAACCATGGCATCGAGAGGATTGCTGACAATGATGAGAATGGTATTTGGAGAATGTTTTACTACTTCTTTAATTACCGAATTCATAATTTTGACATTGATGGCAATAAGATCTTCTCTAGTCATGCCCTGTTTTCGAGGTACGCCAGCAGTCACAATTACTATATCAGAATTTTTACTGAGAGCATATTCATTGCTTCCAATGATGTGCACATTTGATCCGACAAGAGGCATGGCTTGTTGTATATCCAATGCTTTCCCTTGCGGCACTCCTTCAATAACATCGATGAGAACTATATCTGCGAGATTTTTGATGGCAGCATAGAACGCCACCTGTGCGCCGACATTTCCTGCTCCGATAATGGTTAATTTAGGCATGGTTATTTTTCTGATAGTTTTTGTTTTAAATAACTTTTTAATGCTTTAATTAATAATTTTAAGTGTAATTCATTGGTTATCCAGAGATCTGCACTTATTTTAGTTCCGTTATAATCTATTCTGTTGCGTAATTTTCTCAATTCAGATAAATATTCCCTATCTAAGTCTAAATCTTTTTTCTTTTCCAACAGATATTGGAATAAACAGTCATGGTTCTCTGATCTCCATCCCTCTAAACTTAAAATAGCAACTACCAACTCTTTTATGATCTCATAGTGTCCTTCCAAGAAAAGTGTAGGAAACTGTGCAGATTCTTTTTGAACTTTTTCCCAGAAAGCTTCTTTATGTTCTGCTAGTAATAATAATTCTCTGGCTTTATCGCGGTCAATTTCGCCAGTATTTGAAAGTAATTTTCGTGCGATACACTCATCAAAATTCATATCTATAACCTCCCTGTAAGCCTATTTCCTCGAAGGATATTATTTCTTAACCCCTCACTTAAATTTTTTAAATCTTCCTCATAGAAAAGGTTGATTTCATGACCTATTAACTTCTCAAAATTATGTAAGTCTATCTTATGTTCTTTTCCCTGTACAAAAATGTCTACATCACTTTTTTCCATATAGGTCCCTTTCTGGACGCTGCCAAATAGAACTAATGCTTTGGGGTGCAATTCTCTTTCTAAATAATCAATTAGTCCACTTACAGCAATTTTGGTGGTTAAGTAATTACTTTTTATTAACCTATAAGAAGGAGATAATCGATTAGCTTCATAATGCACAAATGTATTTTTTTCTTTTATTTTAACTACTATTTTTTGATCAGATAATTTTTGTAAATATTTCAAGATAGTTTTAGTATCTAAATTAGTAATACGACTTAACTCCCTTACTCCAAACTGTTTCATGGGATTATAAAAAAATTGTGTAATGATGATCTCTTCTGTTTTCATAATGTAGGAAAAAACTCCTACATTTATAAATGTTACCCCACTAATTTATTGATTTCTTTCTTGAATTGGGAGTGGCTAATAAAAAAGATCAATTTGTTTACTGGGGGGATGAGAAGATTATTTAAACAAATACATTCTTCTGGCTTAGTAGAAAATCTCTAAAATCCTAGCCCCCAAGTTATAGGCTATCATTCTCATATAAATTTCTGCTCGCTGTGTGCGAGCAGTTAAACCACGTAAGTGGTTTCCAAAGAGTCTTT
>Ga0209541_10017265_pt1 | contig 10581 bp, 8 predicted proteins | sample RifCSPlowO2_01_FD_184027 | JGI IMG/M metagenome (GOLD analysis project Ga0209541, IMG submission 184027) | Groundwater microbial communities from Rifle, Colorado - Rifle CSP2_plank lowO2_0.1 (SPAdes) (version 2) | ecosystem: Environmental > Aquatic > Deep subsurface > Groundwater | place: Rifle... | reverse complement strand
TTTTAGCATTTAATAATTATTTTTTAGTTTTTCCTAATTTGATTTTCTTTCAGGATAGAACTTTAATGTTATTTGTAGGTTTAGCTGTTGTATTAGCTAGCTTGGTAATATTGCTACAGGCTGTACTATTGAAGTTCCATAGGTCTTTTTAGAAAAGTATATATATATTCTTTTAATTTAAATAATAATGAAAAGGTGGTTAATATTTCTTCTATTATTACTATTATCTATTTCTTTTGTTTATGCAAAAACTTCTACTGGAATTCAACAAATGACTACTTGTGGTGATGGTGTTAAATCTGCTAGTGAGCAATGTGATGATGGGAATTTTAGAAATGATGATGGTTGCAGTGCTACTTGCATTTTAGAAACAACTGAAACTCAAGCAAGTAATTTAGGCAGTAAATTAGAAAATATTTTACAGGAAAGGGGAGTTTTAGAAGAAAGTTCTTCGATTGATAGAACTAGACTAGATAGAAATTTTGAATCTGAAGATTATCGAATCTCTAGAAATATAGATACAAATCAATGCAAACCTGGTGAGATTTTAATTAAAGGTCGATGTTTGGATGTAGAAAAAGATCTTGATAGATATTCAAGAATAAACGAAGAAGAACGAAAACAAACTTTAACATTAATAAAATCTGGAGGTTTTAAAGAGAATGTTTTTGTTAGACCTAGTTTTTTGACTAGAATGCGTAATGCTGCGAGAAGTGCAGTAACTAGTGCAAAATATACAGAAATATGTCCTGATGGATCAAATCCTGTAAATGGAAAATGTGAATTGGGAGCTGCTCCTAGAAGAGTAGAATTACCTAATAGACCATTAATTAAATGTGGAGATATAATTACTTCCAGCGTTAAATTAACTGAAGCAGATCCTGTAACTTATCAAAATTGTCTTGAAGATGGATTAAAAATTTACAATGATAATGTTGAATTGGATTGTGACGGGTTAACAATTACTGGTTCTTGGAGCGAAGATGATGAATATTGGTATGATGGAATAACAGCATATGGGGTTAATAATGTTAAAATAAAAAATTGTAATATTAAAAATTTTGGCAATGGAATTATATTTTCAAATATGAAAGATGGTGAAGTAACTTATAATAATTTGTTGGATAATATTATTGGATTTAGATTTAGTGGCGATTCTTCTAATAATAAACTAGAGTATAATACTTTTTTAGCAAGAACTTCTGTTAGTATTTATGGGAGGACTGTCACAGATAGTAATGGAAATTTAATTGAGAAAACAGTACCTAAAAACAATTTAATTAGAAGAAATTATTTTGAGGAGAGACTTGAGCTAGGAAACTTTGCAGAAGCTAATATTGTTGTTGAAAATGACTTTTTTGGAAAAGGTGGAATCTTTGTAGATGAGGAAGCTATAAATAATATTTTTTGTAATGATAATGAAAATGGCAATTATTATAGTCCTACAATTTATACTGATCGACAAATTGTTGGATCTTGTGGTAAAAGCAATGAACCATTTACAGATTATGGTAGAGATAAATTAGAGGAATTAAGCAATAAGCCTTTGAATTGCGGTGATACTCTGATGTTTAGTAAAACTTTAACTACTAATGATCCCATAACTGATGATATATGCAAAGGTACTGCTATACATATTGAGGATAACGAAGATATTGCATTAGATTGTAATGGATTAACTATTAAAGGAATTGGAATATTATCTGAAGATCACGACTGGATTGGAGATGGAATTTCAATTTTTAATAGTAATCGTATAAATATTAAGAACTGCAATATACAAGGATTTAGTAATGGGATTAGATTATCAGATTCTACTGAAAATAAAATAGAAAATAATAAATTAGAAGATAATGAGGAGCGAGCAATTACGATAAGAGGTAATTCTATTTCTAATATTATCCAGTCTAATTATGTTGTTGGAAAGGGATCTATAGTTATTTATCCTACTAGTTATAATGATGAAGCTGGTAATCTTGTTGAAAGAATAATTCCTAAAAATAATTTAATTAAGGAAAATTATTTAGAAACTATGTGGGATTTAGAGTTATATGGATTTGTAGAAGCGAATACTATTGTTGAAAATGATTTTTTTGGAGTCGGCGGAATATGGGTAGATGGAGAAGCTATAAATAATATTTTTTGTGATGAAGAGAATAATGGTAATTATTATAGTCCTACAATTTATAGTGACCAACAAATTATTGGATCTTGTGGTAAAAGCAATGAACCATTTACAGATTATGGTAGAAATAAATTAGAAGAGTGGATATCTCAACCAATAGAATGTGGAGATACTTTACTTTATAGTAGAACTTTAACACCTGATGATCCAGTAACTAAAAGAACTTGTCTTGAAGATGGAATTATAATAGGCGCTAATGATATTACCTTAGATTGCAATGGTTTAGATATTAAAGGCCATAGTACTGCTGATGAATACACACATTTTGCTATTGTAATAGGTGATAGAAAAGGTGTTACTATAAAAAATTGCAATATAAAACAATTTGATAGGGGTATTCGTTTAAGTAAATCTCATTATAATAAAATAGAAAATGTAAATTTAGAAAATGATGCAGGTATATCCTTACGAGAATCTAATAATAATATCATCCAATTGAATTTTTTTAATAATAAATTCTATCATTTAGCTATTGATGAAAATAGTTATGATAATTCAATTTTAATGAATGACTTCTTCGGTGATAATAATGAATGGTATTTTAATATTTTACAAGGTGCAGATACTATTAAACGTGATGTTAATGAAAATATATTTTGCGATCCTAATACACGTGATGGTAAAGGAAATTACTTTAGGGGTATAATAAATGAAGATATACCCCAAACTCCTTGTGTTAGAAGTACCCTTCCATATACGCCTAAGGGACAAGAATTACATATAGCACAAGGTGTACAAAGTTTCCAAGAACAATCTGCAGAAATTGCTAGCAGAACTTATTTAGGTGATGTTCCTATTAAATTGCAATGTGGACAAACATTGAGTGGAAGCATAACTTTAACTGAAGATTCAGGACCATGTGATATAGGAATAGAAATAGATAAAGATGATATTACTTTAGATTGTGGGGGACATAAAATTATTGGTATTGGAAACAATGTTGGTATAACTCTTTTTAATAAAAATGGAGTGACCATAAAAAATTGTTATATTACAAATTTTGCAACTGGCATTGTAATATCAGGTTCAGAAACTAATATTTATAATGATTTAGATGAAATTCAGTCCCATAGTAATAATATTATTAATAATAATTTAGTGGACAATTTTGATGATATTCGGATATATAATTCTGATTTTAATAATTTAGAATATAATTCTTTATCTGGAACTAGAAATAGGGCTATTCTTGTTCGTAATAGTAATGGAAATATTATTTCAAAAAATTCATTTAGTATGCTTGGTTCAGAAAATAATCTTATTTTTATTTCGGAAGGTAGTCTTTTAAATAAAGTTACTTTTAATTCATTTTTAAAAGGAACTATTGGAAATCAAGGATTAAATACTCAATATTGTGAACCTAATGTTGCTTCTGGCAGAGGAAATTATATTGGTTCAGATGTACAAATTTCTTCTTCATTGGGTTCATGTGCATTTAGCAAAGTTCGTTGGGGTCTAGATACTGACGATGATGGTATTATTAACTATAATGATAATTGTTTAATGATTAAAAATTTAGATCAATTAGACTCCGATGATAATGGTGTTGGAGACGTTTGTGATTCAGATAATGATGGGATAGATGATGCTTTGGATAATTGTCCTGGTCATTCAAATTCCAATCAAGAAGACATAGATTTTGATGGTGAGGGAAATGCGTGTGATTGGTATGATGCTTTCAAAAGTATAAATGAAGATGGAATAGATTGTGGTGGTGATTCAGGTAAGTCTTGTTTGACTTGTCCATTCTGTAATTCTTACCAGATTAAACCTATATTACTTAATTGTCAAAATAATTGTATAGATATAATATTCGTTCCAAGAGAAGATCTGTTTAATAATTTAGCTAGATTTAATGATTTGGTTTACCAATCCATTAGAGAAGTTTATTTTAAAATAGATAATTATGTTCCTGATGAAAAACCAGATGGAACTGAATTTAACTTACAAATCGGAACCTCTTATAGAGATAGGTTTAATTTTTATAATTATGATCGAGGATATATTTATAGGGCACCTGGAACTAGGGATATTACTTACCCTGAAGATTATTATGATTTAGCTTCTTGGGCGGATATTGTTGTAACTATTACTGATAAAGAGGAAAGGAGTTTTGCAAGACACAACTTTTTCACCACCATCTCTGCTATGAAAGTACATTTGCATGAGTTAGGTCATGCTTTATTTAAGCTTAAAGATTTATACGAAGAGCAAGAGATTGAAAATGTAGATGAAAATTTTTATGTTGATCGAGTAATTAATACTAATACTTGGCTTACTAAAGAAGAATGTGTGGATTTTGCAAATCAAAATGATTTACCTACTGAAATAAATTTACTCAGTTTTAATCGCTTAGGCGCTGAAATTGAACAGTTATGCAATCAATTTCCAACTGAAACAACATATAATGTTGATGTAATTCCAATCTGGAGATATTATTGTAGAGGTGGAAATGATTGTGTTATGAATCATGGTTCTCGTAATAATTGGGGATTTAGCGAATCACTAAAGATAAAGTATAGATTAGATAATTGGTATGAATATAATAACTTTGATCCCATTTCCCCTTCTAGTTTGCCTTCTGGAGCAGCTGTTAAGGATATTAGGACAAATATAAATGGGGGTAAAATTTTAGATCGAGTTACTCCAAGTAGAGTTTCAACTAAAGTTACTAAGGCTGTAGTAGAAACCAAAACAAATAACCCTATCCAAAGAAGAGGTATGATGACTTTAATTAGAGTAACTAAAAACGATTTTCAATTTATTAAAAATAAAGTTGTTACAGGCTACCATTCAACAAAAAGTACATGCTATGGCAAAAATTGTATAAAAATTGAAATATTATCTCCTGTAGGGGGCGTTTTGGCAAGCTTAGAAAAAGAGGATCCAAGATTCCAGGATGATGGTGGCGTATCTTATGCCGATTTAGAAATTTATTACGAACTTCCTTATATCAGAGCAAATGCTGATAAATTAATAATAACAGATATGCAAAATCCAAGCAAAACATTAACAGTAGATATATCCCAAGATTTCAAAACCTTTTGTTTATCTAATCCTGCTAATCTAGGATGTAATAGAGTTAAAAAAACTAATTTAGGTACAACTGCTATAACTGGAAGATTCTTTGAAGATATAAAATCTAAATTAAACTGGAATTTTAGAGAAAAATAAAAAAAGGAAAGTTATTTTTTCTTTCCGTATGTCATTTCGCAGCAATCTGCACAAGTTCTCTTTCCTAATGCTCCAACTCCCATTAATACAAATAGGACAGTCCACCAGTTAAGATTCCAGAAACTCCAAACTCCTAAATCCTGCAATAAAAATAAAACACCAGCTACTAAGAAAAGAAGCCCAGAAACTAACATACATTTTCTGCATCCCATCATCACTTCACATCACCTCCCTTAGAAATTTAGGATAATAACAATATTTAAACTTTAGGATATATATAGCTTAGTTTTATTAATTAAAAAATCAAATAAAAAATTATGGATAATGATACGATAAAAGAAGGCATTTTGTATTTACTAGATCATGAATCTGTTGACTCTCCTGATGGTATGGGATTTACATTTTTTGAAATCATGAGCTTTCTAACTTTAAATAATCTTTTGGATGAAGGTGAAATTGAATTTTTAAAAAATTTATTATCAGATATGGAACAGGATAGGTTAATAGAAGAAAGATATTTTGATGATGGGAGAGTTGATTACAGTATTGAAAACAGGGGAAAAGAAATTCTAGAAACTACTAATGTTGCACATTTTGAACTTCCTGACTTTGTTGAAGTTTAATTTTACTATTAGCAATATTTATATATTAAGATTTTTATAATTCTAGTATAAAACGAGGTAGAAATGAAACTATTTTTAGATACAGCTAATACTGCTGAAATAAAGAAGGCTTTTGATACTGGGTTATTGGATGGAGTAACTACAAATCCAAGTTTAGCTGCAAAAGAACATAGGGATTTTAATGAATTAGTAAGGGAAATTCTTTCAATTTTTAAAGGTACGGATAAAATATTAAATTTAGAAGTTATTTCTACAAGAGCTAAGGATATGATTCTTGAGGCTAGAAAATTAGCTGTTAAATCTAAAAATGTTGTTGTAAAAATTCCAATGACTCATGATGGTTTAATTGCTGTACAGGAATTATCTAAATTAAAAATTAGAACTAATGTTACTTTATGCTTTTCATCTGCCCAGGCTTTGTTAGCTGCTAAAGCTGGAGCTTATATTATTAGTCCATTTATTGGAAGAATTGATGATCATTCTGGACATGGAATGGAAGTTATTGATGAGATAAGGAAAATTTATGATAATTATAATTTTAAAACTCAGATATTAGTTGCTAGTATTAGAAGTCCAAGACAAGTTGTGGATTCTGCTTTAATTGGAGCAGATATATGTACTGTGCCTTATGATATTTTTGATAAATTATTTAGACATCCTTTAACAGATAGTGGATTAAGAAAATTTTTAGAAGATTGGCATGAAGCTCAAAGATGGAAACATTAAAATTTAATTATAAAGGAACATGTGGAATAGATAGTAATGAATTGTTTAAAGAAAGTGTTAGATTGAATAGAATTTTTACAGTCATTAATGAAGCAACTAAAACTGCATATGCTACTGATTTTGCTTCAGTAAATGTTCCTATGGATAGAAATTATATAGAAAATTCTGAAAAGTTGGCTAATAAGTTTAAAGATGTTTCTTTACTTGTTTTAGTTGGAATTGGCGGGTCTAATTTGGGAACTATGGCTTTGCAGGAAGCTTTGAAACTGATGCCTAAAATCAAAATACTTTATGCAGATACTGTTGATACAGATTATTTAGCAAATATAATTGCTTTGATGGAGAATGAATTAAAGGCTAAAAAAAATGTTGTTATAAATTGTGTAACAAAATCTGGAGCTACAACTGAATCTGTTGCAAATTTTTTAGTTTTATTAAATATATTAAAGAAATACAGGAAAAATTATAGAGATTATGTTGTTGTTACAACTGATAAACATTCTAAATTATATTTTGTTGCAAAAAAAGAAGAATTTCACATTTTAGAATTACCAGCTAAATTAGGGGGAAGATATTCTGTTTTTAGTTATGTTGGGTTATTTCCTTTAGTAATGCTTGGAATTAATATTAGAAAATTAGTTGAAGGTGCTAAATCTATGAGGAAATATTGTTTAATTAAAGATGTTATGAAAAATCCTGCTGCTTTATCAGCGCTAATAATGTTTTTACAATATAGGAGAGGAAAAAATATAATTAATACTTTTTTATTTAGTAATGAGTTAGTTGGTGTTGGAAAGTGGTATAACCAGTTAATGGCAGAAAGTTTAGGCAAAGAAAGAGATTTCTTAAGTAGATTAGTTAATGCAGGATTTACTCCAATTTATTCTATTGGGAGCACTGATTTACATTCAATGGCCCAACTGTATTTTGGCGGCCCGAATGATAAAGTAACTACTTTCGTTTCTTTTAAAAAAATTAAAAATAAACTTATAGTTCCTAAAAATAATGAATATACACATTTAGCAAAAGTCCAGGGTAAAAGTTTAGGATTTATAATGAATGCAATTCTTGAAGGTACGAAAAGAGCTTATGCTAATAAACATTTACCTTATATGTCTGTAGAATTACCTGAGAGATCTGAATATTCTTTAGGGCAATTTTTGCAACTTAAAATGTTTGAAATAATTTATTTAGGCTATCTGATGAATGTAAATCCTTTTGACCAGCCGAATGTTGAAGAATATAAAGAAGAGGTAAGGAGATTATTGAAATGAGTTTTGTATTTGTGTTATTTGGATCTACCGGTGATTTATCTACAAAAAGATTAATACCTGCTTTTTATGAATTGATGACATTTTATAATGTCCAAGATTTTAAAATATTAGCTGTAAGCAGAAGAGATTTGACTTCGGAACAATACTGCAATGAAATTTATAAATTTTATAAAACCGTGAATAAAAAGGTTAATAAAGAAATTTGGAATAAATTTTCTAGTAAAATACAATATTTCAAGGCTGATTTTACAGATAATAAGTCTATGGATTTATTGGGTGAAAGAATTAAAACTATGAAATCTGATAATTTTTTATATTATTTAGCTACTTTACCACATAATTATGAGAATATTATAAATATGATTAGAAGACATTCTTTAAATAAACAAAAAACTGGTTGGAAAAGAATAATTTTAGAAAAACCATTTGGATTTAATTTAAGATCTGCAATTAGAATAAATAATACTTTATCCAAAGCATTTGATGAAGATCAAATTTATAGAATAGATCATTACTTAGCCAAAGAAGCTATTGAAAATGTATTGTCTTTTAGATTTTCGAATGTTTTGCTTGATGGATTATTAAATAATTATTTTGTTGATCATGTACAAATAACTGCTTTAGAAACTTCAGGAATAGAAGAAAGGGGTAAGTTTTATGATAAAACTGGAGCAATTAAAGACATGGTACAAAGTCATTTATTACAATTGATGACTTATATTACTATGGATAATCCTGAAGAATATAGTGCTATTAAAATTAGAAAAGCAAAAATAAAATTATTAAATTCTATAAATAAATTTGGATTTTTTAATACTAAAAAAAATGTTTTAAGAGCCCAGTATAAAGGTTATACTAAAGAGAATGGTGTTGATAATCATTCTGAAACTGAAACATATACTGCTATGAAATTTTTTATAAATAATTCAAGATGGAAGGGAATTCCATTTTATGTTAGAACAGGAAAAAAATTAAAAGAGAAACATACTTTAATTTATATTAATTTTAAAAAAACTTTATTTTCAGGTTTGAATGGAATTAAAGCAAATGCTGTTGTTTTTAGAATTTATCCGAATAATGATATAGATATAGAATTTAACACTAAAAAACCCGGAGATTTATTCAATGTTACTCAAGCTAAATTTAATTTTTGTCATTCATGCTTATTTGGAGATAATACTGTTAAAGATTATACTTTTTTATTAAACGAAGTAATTAAAGGTGATTTGATGTTATTTAGCAGCTGGGATGAAGTAAAAACTGAATGGAAAGTAATAGATAATATACCTAAACACTGGGGAGAAATATATTCATATGATAAGAATACATTTGGGCCGAAAGAAGCAGATGAGTTTATTAAAAAAGATGGAAGAGAATGGTACTTATGATTAGATAAGGTCTTCAAGTATTCTAATTTTCTTTCCTTCTACACGTTCTATTGGATATATAGGTATGCCTAAAAATTCTCTATTGGTAAAATATTTATTTAGTGCAGTTTCTAATTGTTTCTTAGTTTCATAGCTACCTAATGCTGAATAAATTCCGTCTTTTCTACGTATTGCAATATAAAAATTATCATTTACACTGTCTTTTAAATTTTTAAAATTATCAAATATTTTGTTTTTAGTGTTCATAATTTATGCCCGCCAAACTCACTTCTTAGAGCAGTAATAACTTTTCCTTGGTAATTTGGTTTTTTCCTGCTTAATCTTCTTGCTTTTAAAGAGTCTTCTAGAACTTTAGATTTAATTTTCATTTCTTTAGCAGTTTTTACAGTCCAGCTTCCTTCTCCACTTTCTTGGGCTACGCCTGAAATTTCCTTTAATTCATTTCCGTATTTTTTATATGCTAAGTTTGTCCATTCGATTAATCTTGATTCTATTACACTTCCATGATTATATAATTCAGCAACTTTTTCTAAATTTAATTTATATTTAGAATTTTTTAATATTTCAAAACCTTCTGCTATTGACTGCATCATTCCATATTCTATTCCATTATGAACCATTTTTACGAAATGTCCTGCACCTGGACTTTTAAAAAATTGTAAACCATTTTTTACTGATAAATCTACAAATAATTTTGATAAATTTTTATTTTCCTTACCACCTACCATTAAACAACCACCATTTCTTGCTCCGTTTGGACCACCTGAAAATCCAACATCTATAAATTCTATTCCTAATTTTGATAATTCATTATACCTTCTTATTGAATCTTTATAGAAAGAATTTCCACCATCAATTATAATATCGTTTTTGTTTAAATTTGGTTTTAATTGTGATATTACTTTATCAACTGAATCTGCAGGAATCATTAACCATATTATTTTTTGTTTTGATAATTTTTCTGTAAATTCTTCAGGTGAATAAGCTGGAATTGCACCATATTTTTTTAATTCATTTATTGGTTCTGGTGATCTGTTATTAACAACTACTTCGTATTTATGATCTAATAAATTTAGAACTATGTTCTTACCCATTTTACCTAAACCAATAACACCTATTTTCATTAAGAACTATTTTAATTATTATGTATTTAAATCTTTATTTTCTGTTGGTTCTGCATATATTTGCGTTGTCTCTTTGTAATTCATTGG
>Ga0209541_10017264_pt1 | contig 10582 bp, 11 predicted proteins | sample RifCSPlowO2_01_FD_184027 | JGI IMG/M metagenome (GOLD analysis project Ga0209541, IMG submission 184027) | Groundwater microbial communities from Rifle, Colorado - Rifle CSP2_plank lowO2_0.1 (SPAdes) (version 2) | ecosystem: Environmental > Aquatic > Deep subsurface > Groundwater | place... | reverse complement strand
TGAGGTTGGGGGTGTAGTAGGTGGAGTTATTGGTGGTGTTACAGGAGGAGTGGTTGGCGGTGTCGAAGGTGGTGTAGTAGGTGGAGTTATTGGTGGTGTTACAGGAGGAGTGGTTGGCGGGGTTGAGGTAGGGGGAAATCCTCCATGCCCTCTCACACTTAAAGGCCTCCAGTCCGTCCCAACGCAAGCACTTGCTCCGCAATCAAATAATATCCAACCATAATTTTGAGCCCATGCATATCCTGTAAATTGACCTGAAGTATTTATTTTTACTCCTCCGTTGGCTGGCTGGAAATTTATCCAACCAGTATTTTCCCCCCATGCATAGCCGGAAAGTACTCCAAAATTGGGATCGGAACTGGTACTATTTGATACCCCTCCACCTCCACTTGGATTCAAGTGTATCCATCCGGCGCCTTCGCTCCATGCGTATCCGGTAAGAGCCGTATCGGTAATCTGCACACCGCAATTGGTACAGCCAAAATTTATTCTATTAGATGAGGGTAAAGCATCTAAAAATTTAGCGGTTTTATTTGTAGTATCAATTGTACCGTTTGAAACAGAGGCATAAACAGAAATGGTACCGAAAAAAAACAGTACTACAAAAGAAAGCGCAACCACAGTCCAAAAATTTATTTTTTTAGAAATCAACATACACTTTTTATTATACCCCGTAGTGACACTTTCTCAAAGTTCTACTACGGGGTTATACTACATTTAAAGCCCGGTAAGAAATGAAAAAATCGAAGAGATCACAGGGAAAAGATACTGCCAAAAAAATACAATAAAAATTACAACAAGCAAAAAAGAATATTGCTCCAAATAAAACTCTGCTTTACGCGCACTATCAGGCAATAAAGAAAAAAGCACTTTCGAACCGTCCAGTGGCGGTAAGGGTACAAGATTGAAAACCCCGAGCAAAACATTTATTACAACAATGGAGCTTAAAATAGAGATAAGCGGTATTGAAGCAAAGCCATAAGCAAAAGCAAGTCTAATGATCAGAGCAAAAATAACAGCTATGGTAAAATTGGCAATAATTCCGGCCATGGCGACTAGGGCAGTCCCCCATTTTCTATTTCGAAGATTCATTGGATTGTATGGTACGGGCTTTGCCCAGCCAAATATGAAACCGGCATGTGTAAAATAAAGAAGCACCGGCAAAATGACAGAACCGAATGGGTCGAGGTGCTTTATTGGATTTAAAGTGAGCCGACCGGCGTATTTTGCGGTATTGTCCCCGAAATAATATGCCATGTATCCATGAGAAACCTCATGAACAACGATAGACATTATAAGTATCGCTATACTAAATATTGGATCAATTCCTTGCATATGTATGTATTATATGATAGCATGAAGCCCACAGAAGTCATATATAAGTAAACTTTTAATGAAATGGCAAGAACATGCGCAATAACTAAAAAGGGTTCACTTGTCGGAGGCGGATATCATAACCGCGTTCGTGCTACTATTTTCCGCCCAACCGGAGCAAAGAGAAAGTACCCAAATCTCCAGAAAAAAAAGATCTACGTTCCTGAAACAAAAAAGACTTACAACCTTGTCATCTCAACCGAAGCCATCCGCACCATAGCCAAAAATGGTGCTTATGCTACTCTCAAGAAAGCAGGACTCATAAAATAAATTTAAACTTTACCCAATCAAAAAACTCCCTCTCGGGAGTTTTTTGATTTTAAGAGGAACTCTTTTGACTTGCCTCAATGCTTTTATTCAAATCCTTAACATCTTTCAAAATTCATCTATTTTATTTACCTTATTTTGCAAATTTGAAATATCCTTGTTGATATCATTTTTTTCGGGACTATTTTGATTTGTCGGAAAATCTTCTCTGCTCATGTGTCTATGATACCATATTTATATAAAAATATGATTATTAGATATTTCGTGCTTCAGCCAAAAGCGATACCAGCCAGATACTTTGACCATCGCTTTTTATTATTATCGTGCCGAGAAGATCCGTGCGGAGAATTTTCACTTTGAATTTTTCCAAAGTACTTAATGTTTCTTTGTGCGGGTGACCGTAGCTATTTTCTTTGCCGTCTGACATTACGGCATACACTGGTGAAATCGCGGAAACGAAATCCGGCGAAGTTGAAGTACGCGAACCATGATGCCCGACTTTGAGCACATCGCTTTTCAGACCGCTTGCCTGATTTTCAGACAAAATAATTCCTTCGGTTTTTTTGGTCGAATCCCCGGTCAGCATTATGGAAGTTTTTCCATAGGTTAGTCTGCCTACTACCGACGCATCATTTACTGACCAATTTGAAACATCTCGATCTGGAAAAAGAACCGTAAACACAGCACCGCCTCCCATGTGTATCTTCATTCCCCTCTTTGCCAAAATGCGGGGAATATTTTTTTCTGCGATCATTTGCTCAATCTTTGCATAAGTCGCGCTTTTGTTGAAAGTTCCCGGCTCTACGACGAGGCCGACTTTATAATTTTTTAAAATATCGATGAATCCGGCAATGTGATCCGCATCCGGATTTGTAATAACGATCACATCGATAGACTTATCATAAAAAGACATAGCGCTCGGCAATGCTTTGAGTATTTTGCCTTGTGGTCCGGCATCAACGAGCATCTGATGCCCGCTTGGGGACTCGACATATATGCCATCGCCTTGACCGACGTCGAGAACTGCAACCGTGAGCAGTCCGTTATTTTTTGCAAAGAGTAAATGCCAGACAAAAATATTGCAAACAATCAAAATAAAAAACGCATAAGCCCAGATGTGCTTTTTCTTTTTGGTTTTATCTAAATACATTTATTTATTTCTAGCCCGCAATCCACTTTTTATATTCTGAAATTATTATTTGAGCAACTTCTTGCAGATTATTCTTATCAGTATCTACAACCAAATTAAAAATACTTTTATCGCCTGTATCTACTCCGTAAGTCTCAAGGTACCTTTTTCTCTCGCTCTGCAAACGATCAGTAATTTTTTGATAAGCATCTTCAGAACTGGAAGTATCTTCACTTTCCTGCCTAAGCTTATTTTCTTTCAAATTGTTAACAATCCTTTCCTTTGCAATCTCTGGAGGTAGATCAAGGTAAACCTTAAAAGATTCCGGCACAAAATAAGGTGCCATTCTTGAGTCTACGACAATATGTTCCATGTCATTTAGTTTTTTAACCTCGTCATCTGTCTTTTTATCTATCGAAGCGTCAGTTTCAGCCCGAATATTAAGCCCCAATACAGAAAGACCAATGTCCATACCGACTTTTCTAAAAAAATCGCCAGAGGAAAACCGCTTATATCCAAGCTCCTTTGCGACAACGTCCGCTGTGCTTGATTTCCCGCTTCCGAGCGAGCCAGTAATGGTTATTATGGGCTTTTTCATATCTTATGAAATATATCACAAAATGCTATAATTTACATTATTAATATTACTTTCAAAAACTTGTCGCAGGCATACTTTTTGAACCGTCTTTCGCAGGCTGTCGAGCCGAGAATGAGTAAAAAATCAGCAGATTTTTATACGACGGTTCAAAAAGTTGTGCCAAGTAAAAGTTTTAACCAATCACATGCAAAAATTTGAAGAAAAAAAGTTTACTATTCCGATGCTCAAAGGCATCTCGGCAAAAAATATCGAGGAGCACCTCAAGCTTTACAGCGGATATGTAAAATTTACAAATTATATACTTGACCAGATAACGGAACTTTCAAAAGACTCTGCCATGCCTGCCGTGCCTGCACACGCAGGGCAGGCAGGCAAATGGGCATACGAGCTTGGTGAACTGCACAGAAGATTTTCTTTTGAATACAACGGCATGCGAAATCATGAGATATATTTTACTTCATTTGAAAACGGTCCGTCAATGCTTGCTCCGGGAAGTCCTTTAATGTTTGCAATAGAAAAAGAATGGGGTTCTTTTGATGTATTTCTTGCAAGGATTAAGGCTGTCGCAATGACCCGAGGCATAGGCTGGGCAATGCTTTACTGGGAAAAAGAAGCTGGTTGCCTCCTTATGCAATGGGTAGACGAACAGCACCTTGGGCATTTAAACGGACTAAAACCAATCCTTGCGCTAGATATGTGGGAGCATTCTTTTGTCGCAGACTACCAGCCAAGCGGAAAGAAACAATATGTAGAAGACTACTTCAGTAACTTAAACTGGGATTTCGTGGAAAACAACTTTGAAGCTCTAAAATAGCACTTCCTCCAGGGTAACCCTATACTTCAGCAGGGTTACCCTGGAGGGTTAAAGAACTTTTTTATATTCCTGCCGAAAAGTCGGTAAATAAAATACGCATAGATAGCAATAGTCAAAAGGAGCGGAAAATTTGGCAAAGCAAATGACGCGAATGATAAATTTGAGAAAAAACTAATAATAGAAAGCTGGTAATGCAGTAAAACATAAGATATCCAGCCCGCCGGCATCGCAAGGAGATAAGAGACGAGCCCTAAAAAGCCGGTGATGAAACCGAGCATCATCGTAAGTGAAATCAGAGGCAAAATCAAAAGATTTGCAGGTAAAGCAACAATTGAAAACGTCCCCATTTTATATAAGATAAAAGGCATGACAAAAATATAAACCGCGCATGTGACTGACGCAATATCTCTTAGTTTAAAACTTGTCGTAACCCAATAAAAATACTTCTCTACTTTTGGTGCGAAAAATATGACAGCAATCGTAGCAATAAAAGAGAGCTGAAATGAGACGTCATAAACCAGAATGAATGGATTTATAAGTATCATTATGACTCCGGCGACAAGAAGGGCTCTAGCAACATCATAATTTCTGCCAGTCGCGCGGGCGACGAGAGCAAGAGAAGCCATTATACCTGCACGAATAGCCGTAGAAGACCCTCCGGTCATGATAACAAAAAGAAAGACCGTCAAAACACCAACTCCAATTCCCATATTTTTTGGCAAAGATGCAAACAACTTCATGATCCACTCGGCGACTATCGTCACATTGTATCCCGACAGGGCAACGATGTGTATCGTGCCGGTTTTTACAAAACTATCACGCATAGCTTGGCTAAAAGCGGACTTTTCCCCGAGTATCAGACCACCCATAAAAAGCGATTCAGGTGATTGTATAACCAAACCAAGTTTATCTATAAATTTATTTTTCAAAGAAAATAACCGGTTTTTTATAAAATTTCCGTTTCCACTTGAGATCATTTCCGTCTTTGGATTTTTCATTGTGAAAAAGATCCCGTCTTTGCGCAAAAAATTTATATAATCAAACTCTTTTCCGTAGTCAGTAACAAAATTTTTAGGCTTTTCCAAAATTCCAGCGAACTTTATTTCATCTCCGTATTTAATATCAGCATTAAAATCAACAGTGACTAAAACTTTTGGGGACAATGATAACACTTTCGGACGGCCGTCCAAAAGTGTTATGCTCGCTATTTCTACGGTCAGTTTTTTATTATTTTCTCGCAGATCAGGTTCATCAATCACAATTCCAGACAATCTTGTCATTTGTCCTACATTGCTTAGCATGGTATTTTCCGCTTTTTGAGCAGAAATATCTGCCCTATGAAACCTCATGGCCCCAAAAGAAAAAGCCAGAATAAATATTCCGACCAAAATACACAGTTTATTTTTTACAACAAAAGAAAAAGACAGGAGTAAGATAAAAGAAAGCAAAATTAAAAACAAAATAGTATAAAAATCTATAAAAATAAAAGAGTGGAACAAAACTCCTCCTAAAAATCCAAATACCAAGCTATGAAAGATCCTATCCTGCATTTTTAAATAAAAAAATTTATTTTATGGAACCTTTGACGACTTTTATATCACCAACATGACCAAACAGTTTCTCGTAATCCTTAAAGTTACCGGCAAAAAGTATAGGTCTATCACCTCCAGCAAAAGAGACAGCAAGCTCGTCACATCTTTCATTTAAAGTAACGCCGGCATGTCCTGCAACTTTTTTCCACTCAACATCATGCTCATGCTTCAAGTTTAGATTTATTTTAAAAAGATCCTCCCAAAGATCCTGATTGAGTACAGGATCACCAGATTTGGTCTTCCAGCCGTTTTTTGCCCAGCCATAGACCCATAAGGTAATCCCGTTCATAAGATATGCGGAATCCGTAAGTATACTTATTTGAGTTTTGCCTGAAGATGCCAGTTTTCTATGAGTCACAAATCGCAAGGCCTCTATTGCGGCCATCATCTCCATCCTATTGTTTGTAGACTGTTTTTCATGCCCACCAAGCTCGTATACCTTGCCCTCGCTGGATAAAATGACCGCGGACCAGCCTCCCGGTCCCGGATTTCCAAGAGAGCTTCCATCAGTAAAAATTGTAATCTCGTGTTTATGCATGGCTATAGTATATCAACAATTCGAAGTCTTAGCTCCTCTCTGCCCATAAAACGCGACATATCAAAAGATGCGTAAAGGTTTATTGGTTTTCCTATTGCTGGAGGATTTGTATACGAATCAGGCAATGTAAAAAATGAAATTGCTTTTACTTTTTTATTTTCAGAGCTTAAGAACGTAATTTCAAGGTGCTCAAACTTTTTGCCAAACTGTTTTATAAATTCCGGCTTCACCCCTTCAAATAAAAATACCGGCTTCTCATTGCAAAGCCCGAAAGGCGACATTTTATCTATCTCTCTCCAGTTTTTTATGTTCACATCATCGAGATCCATTTTCATATCAAACCCGCCTGCCATGCTTGCGCATGCAATGCGGGCAGGAAAACTTTCTTTTTTATTTTCTTTCTTTTCCATATTTTTATATGCTTCCACCAAAATATCTTCAAGAAAATGCACCCGTTCATTTAAAATTGAAAACCCCCCAGCCATTTCATGTCCGCCAAACTCTATCAAAGATTCTTTTGTGACGGTCATAATCTCGACCATATTCACGCTTCCGTCCGACCTGCAAGAGCCTTTTATAATATCGCTTCCCTCTTTTCCCCAGACGAATGCGGGCTTTTTGTACGCTTCACAAATTTTCCCCGCGACAAGCCCAAGTACTCCAGCTCTCCAAGACGGATCGCCGACGACGATGACTTCGCGAAGCTCTCTTTTTTCAAGCCTTTTGTTCACGTCTTTCATTATATTCGCAACCATGAGCTTCCTATCATCATTTATATCCGAAAGGTGCTGAGCCAAAGTACCAGCATCGGTCTCATTATCGGCAGAAAGTAAATCAAAAGCCTTCATCGGATCGCCCATGCGCGAAGCAGCGTTTATTCGTGGAGCAAGCATGAACCCTATGTCGTCCTCAGTCAGATAATTTTGATTTATTTTTAAAATAGACAAAAGTTTTCGTATGCCAGGACGAGGTGACCTTCGTAAAACCTTCATTCCAAAATACGTAATCGCTCTGTTTTCGCCGGTTAAAGGAACCATGTCGGAAAGCGTTGCAATACCGGCCATATCGAGAAGCCATTTTTCCTGTCCGTCCGCAATTTTAAAATATTCTCCATATTTTTTCAAAAATCCCTGCACAAGCTTGAAAGCCATGCCTGCTCCAGAAAGCACCTGCTCTGGATATCCAGCATCTTTTACCTTATGATTAAGAATAGCAAAAGCTTTCGGCAAGTCTCCGTGCGGAAGATGATGGTCAGTAATGATAACGTCTATTCCGTTAGCCTCCGCTTGCGCAACTTCAGCAACGGCCGTCGTACCTAAGTCAACAGTAATTATCAGATTTACTTTTTCTTCTTCAAACTTTTTTATCGCATCCATATTGAGTCCATACCCTTCTGCATGCCTGTCCGGAATATAAACCCCAACCTCACAGGTGTCCAACACCTGTGAAAATCCGGGGACCTTTAATCCTAATTTTTTAAAAAGATCGCACAAAATAACCGCGCCGGGAATACCGTCACAATCATAGTCCGCATAAATTACAATCTTCTCTTTTGCTTCAATCGCTTCAAATATCCGAACGCAGGCCTTTTCCATATCCCGCAAAAGAAACGGGTCGTGAAGATCACGCCCATAATCAGGATTTAAAAATATATCTGCCTTTTTTTCATCTGTAATCCCCCTATTTTTTAGAAGTGCCTGCAAAAGTTCCGAGTATTTTTCCATAGGAGACAATTATAGCATATCACCCATATTGAGTGCTTGTTTTCATTTTAGGACTATATTTTGATATAATAAAAACATGGATAATTTAGACAACCCTGCACAAATTTTTATTAGTAATAGCACTGTATATATTTATGGATAATATAAATAAAAATTATGACGAGGCAAGCTGTATTTTCTGCAAGATAGTAAAAGGAGAAATACCAAGTGAAAAAGTATACGAAGATGATGATTTTTTGGTATTTTTAGATATAAATCCGCGCGGACCAGGACACACACAGATAATCCCCAAAAAGCATTTCAGATGGGTCTGGGATGTGCCAAACATCGGGCAATATTTTGAAATAGTACAAAAAATAGCGAAAGCCCAGCAAAAAGCTTTTAGCCAAGAACTCGTCCGAAGTCAGATATTTGGGGACGAAGTAGCACATGCTCATGTATGGGTCTGGCCAAACATACAGAACGGTACTGAAAAAAACTTCAAAGAAAATGCCGAGAAAATACGACAGGCTTTAAAATAATACAAAATTAAAAAATCCCTGCTTTTCGACACTTCGAAAAGCAGGGATTTTTATTTGTTACCTTTATGATGCTCAAGCGCCTTTATGCCGGGCAAAGTACCTTTTACTAAAAACTCAAGCATCGCCCCGCCTCCCGTAGAAACAAAGCTAAACTTTTTTTCCATTTTCATTTCTGAGATCAAATCTACAGTATCCCCCCCGCCGATGACACTAAACGCTTTTGACTTCGCTATCATTTTGAGTATCATTTTTGTCGCATCATATTTATCCGGCTCGGTCTCGTATTTTCCCATAGGTCCATTCCAAAGTATGAGCTTCGCGTTTTTTATTAAAGATTCCAATTTTTTTATACTATCTGGACCGATATCAATAATCATATCTTCTTTGCCAATTTCTGCTATTTCACACCTTGCAAACTCTGCTATCGCTAATTTTGCAAGGTTTCCTTTTCTGACTATCACGTCGCTTGGTAAAATTAATTTTTTATTCTTTAGTATTTTTTCTCTGCCAACCTGCCCACCGAGAAAGCTGGAATTTTTCTTATCGATCAAAGAACGACCAACTTCATATCCTTTGACCTCCAGAATATCGTTGAGAAGCGCTCCACCGATAAAAACATGGTCAGCGACTGGTAAAAAACGCTTAATTACAGGCATTTTTGTCTCAAATTTTGCGCCTCCTAAAATAACCAGAAATGGATGCTTTTTTGTGTTAAGAACAGCCCCGAGATTCTTGATCTCATCAAAAAGCTGAAAGCCCGCATAGCTCGGCAAGAATTTCGGCACGCCGACAATGGACGCATGCTCTCTGTGCATATCCGAAAACGCATCGCATACGTATATATCTCCAAGCTTTGCCAATTCTTTTGCAAAAGTGGGATCATTTTCTTCTTCACCCTTTTCAAAGCGTAAATTTTCAAGCAAAAGAATTTGTCCCTTTTTCAAAGAATGCGTCATTTTTTCCGTTTCAACACCAATGCAGGACTTCGCAAAAAGAACTTTTTTGCCAAGTAATTTTTGGAGGACTGGGACAAGCGGTTTTAAACTGAGAGACATGTCTATCTTTCCATTTGGTCTGCCTTGATGCGACATGATGACGAGAGGGCCTTTGCTTGCAAGATATTTTATTGTCGGTATGATCGCTTTGATCCTTTTTGCATCAATAACTTTTTCATTCTTCATCGGCACATCAAAACCAGCGCGCAGAAGAAAAGTTTTATCTTTTGTATTTTTTAGACTTTTGATAGACTTCATATATTATTTACATTAGTGATCATTTTTTCCCAGCGTTTTAGGACAAGACTTGCTCGGCCAACTAAAAATCCTTGCGCGCCCCCTTGGACAACAAAATCCGCTACGCTTTTCTCGTCAGCCGAACCTCCATAAATTATGCATATGGATTTTGCAACATCATTACCGCATGCATCAGAAAGCACTTTTCTCATATAAACGGACACTTCACGAAATTCCTCCGGTGTTGCTTCGCGAACAGCTCCAGCGCCTATGGCCCACAAGGGTTCATACGCTATGACCGCTTCCTTGAGCTTACTTTTTGGAGATCCGACGATCGATGCAAGAAGCTGGTCGCGAATGATAGCAAGATATGTATGTCCTTCATCCCGCTTTGATTCGCCTATACATATAATAGGAACGATACCGCTCGAAAAACAGCCCAAGACCTTATCTGCGACAATAGTGTTGCTCTCACCAAGCGCTCGACGTTCGGAGTGCCCGACAATGGCATATTCAATGCCCATGTCCGCAAGAACAGCACCGGAGATATCGCCAGTATGAGCCCCCGGACCAAATGCGCTGATATCCTGCGCGCCTAGAGCAAATGAATTTTTTTTGTATTTTTTTCCAAGCGACAAAAATAGCGCGGGTGGACAAATTACTTGTTGCAGGTTTTTTTGCTTTTTTATCTTTCCGGAAGCTCGAAACAACGCCTCGGCTTCTTTTTGACTGCTCGGATTTGACTTCCAATTTGCAACTACCAGTATCTTTTTCATCCTGTTAGAAATAGGAC
>Ga0209541_10017263_pt1 | contig 10582 bp, 10 predicted proteins | sample RifCSPlowO2_01_FD_184027 | JGI IMG/M metagenome (GOLD analysis project Ga0209541, IMG submission 184027) | Groundwater microbial communities from Rifle, Colorado - Rifle CSP2_plank lowO2_0.1 (SPAdes) (version 2) | ecosystem: Environmental > Aquatic > Deep subsurface > Groundwater | place... | reverse complement strand
GCGAAGCGGGGCATAATTTTTTAGTTTATACCATGAAATCTAAAAATCCTTATTTAAAAGAAAAAGTTAAAGCGATTGAGGTGAGGAGCCCAAAAACTATTTCTCGGCTTTTAAACGAAATGGCCAGCACCGGTTTTCAAGGAAGAAAATTGGCAGAAATAGTTCTGATTTGGGATAAAATGATCCGAGATAAAAATTTAACCATTATTTTGGGGTATGCCGGTTCCTTGAGCACTACCGGGCAATGGAAAATTATCAACTGGCTGATAGAAAATCATTTCATTGATATTTTGGTAGGGACCGGCGCCAATCTTTCGGAAGATATTGTGGAAGCAATGGGTTATTCTTATTGGAAGGGAAGCCATACGGCTGATGACGCCAAACTTTTAAAAGCCGATGTCAACCGTTATTATGATGTTTACGGCACTGAAACCGACTATGTGGAGATGACTGAATTGATCGCCAAATTTATTATTGAAAATTTAGAAGAAAATCAACCCTATTCTTCAAGAGAGTTTTTTTATCTTTTCGGTAATTGGCTAAGGAAAAAGGGCATAAATTCTATTGTGGCGACGGCTGCTAAATATCAGGTGCCGATTTTTTGCCCGGCGATTGTTGACAGCCCTTACGGCGACGGGGGGCTTATCGCCAAAAGCCAAGGGTTTAATTTGGTTTTAGACAATATGAAGGACTACATTGAGTTTATGGGTCTGTCGGAAAAGATAAAAGATACCGGAGTAGTTTATATCGGCGGCGGCGTACCCAAGGACTTTATTCAGTTATTAGCCGTGACCGCCAATCTTTTATATCCCGAGAGAGAAGTCCCTGGTAAAAAATCCAAAATTTTTAGAGCGGAAAAGGGGCCGGGAAAGAGAGAATTAGTAGAGACCTATTATCCTCATAAGTACGCTTTGCAAATTACCACCGACAGTCCTCAATGGGGCGGACTTTCGGGTTGCACTTTTGAAGAGGCGACCAGTTGGGGCAAAGAAGCTATCGGCGCCCCCAAAGTTCAGTGCTATTGCGATGCGACCATCGCCTTGCCGATTATCAGCCACGCTTTAAATGAGCGGCTTGGTAAATTTAAGAGAAAGGGTACCGATTTTTCCAATCTTCTTAAAAAATAGACATGGAAAAACCCATTTACCCGTCCTTGGAGCCGTTTAATTTTTTAGGATTGGAAGAGCAGGACTATCAAAGAGCAAAAGTTGTTGTTTTCCCCGTACCTTATAGTTCGACCTGTTACTGGAAGGCGGGGACAAAAGACGGCCCTCAAGCGATTATTGACGCTTCCAGGCATATTGAGCTTTACGATATTGAATTAAAAAAAGATCCTTCCAAAGAAGGAATTTTTACCTTGCCTTTTTTGGAGCCGTCTAAAAATTCTCCGCAAGAGACAATCGGCCGCGTCAAGGGCGTTATGGATCGATTGCTGCGGGATAAAAAATTTCCGGTAATGCTGGGCGGGGAGCATTCCATTACTCTCGGGGCTGCTCAAAGTTTCAAAGAAAAATTTTCTGACTTTTCTGTCTTGCAGATAGACGCTCATGCTGATTTAAGAGACGAGTTTGAGGGCACAAAATTTCATCACGCCTGCGTCATGAAAAGAGTTAAAGATTTGGGTCTTTCAATAACCCAGGTTGGCATTAGAAGCATGTCGGAAGGCGAAGGGGGGGAGAATATCTTTTTTGCCTCGGAGCTGCCAATAGATGAAATTATCTCTACCCTCAAGGAAAATATTTATTTGACCATTGATTTGGATGTCTTAGACCCTTCAATTATGCCTTCCACCGGCACGCCGGAGCCCGGCGGTCTCAACTGGTACGATGTGCTTAACCTGGTTAAGCGCATAGCTCAAAAAAGAAAGATAATCGGCGCTGATGTTGTTGAACTGGACCCGATTCTCGGCTTGTCGGCTCCCGATTTCCTGGCCGCTAAATTAGTTTACAAAATCATCAGTTATATTATTTAGTTTAGTCAAGAAATCGCCGGCCTCCCAATGGCCTTTTTATTTTGGGCAAATTGTATATAATGGAAAATAATTATATGTCTCTTTTGTCTAAAATTTTTGGCGATGCCAACGAAAAATACCTCAAGGGATTGGAGGGCGCGGTAAAGAAAATAAATTCTTTTGAACCGGAACTGGAAAAATTATCCAAAGAAGGGCTGAAAGAAAAAACCGACCAGCTCAAAGAACGCCTTCAAAAAGGGGAGAAGCTGGAAGATATTCTGCCCGAAGCTTTCGCTCTAATCAGAGAGGCCGGGAAAAGAACGCTAAACCAGCGGCATTTTGACGTTCAGCTTTTGGGCGGTATCGTCTTGCATCAGGGGAAGATCGCGGAAATGAAAACAGGGGAAGGAAAAACTTTGACCGCCACCCTGCCTCTTTATTTAAACGCCTTAGAGGGAAAAGGATGCCATTTAGTGACGGTCAATGATTATTTAGCCAGGAGAGACGCCGTTTGGATGGGTCAGATTTATAACGCGCTTGGAACGTCTGTAGGCTGTTTAAACCACGAGCAGTCTTTTTTATACGACCCTGATTATAAAAAAATAGACGGAGAAAAAGACAAGGTCAGGGACGAGTTGGGATCTTTCCGCGTGGTGGAGGATTTTTTGCGTCCCTGTCAAAGAAAAGAAGCTTATTCGGCCGACATTACCTACGGCACTAACAACGAATATGGATTTGACTACCTTCGCGACAATATGGTTTATGATTTTGATCAAAAAGCGCAGAGGGAATTTAATTTTGCCATCGTGGACGAGGTGGACTCCATTTTGATAGATGAAGCCAGGACTCCTTTAATTATTTCCGCTCCAGACATGGAAAGTTCAAAATGGTACCAGGATTTTGCCAAAATTATTCCTCAATTAGACGCTAAAACCGATTACACGATTGATGAAAAGATGAGGGCATCTACTTTGACCGAGGCAGGCGTTAATAAAATCGAGAAGATTTTAGGAATAGGAAATATTTATGAAGAAAAGGGGATAAAGTATCTTCATCACCTGGAGCAATCGTTAAGAGCGGAAGCGCTTTTTAAGAGAGATCGGGATTACGTGGTAAAATCCGGCCAGGTTGTTATTGTCGATGAATTTACGGGTCGTTTAATGCCCGGTCGCCGGTGGTCCGGCGGCTTGCATCAGGCTATTGAGGCAAAAGAAATGGTCAAGGTGCAGCCGGAATCTTTAACTTTGGCCTCCATTACTTTCCAGAATTATTTCAGAATGTATAAAAAATTATCGGGTATGACTGGCACCGCTTCGACAAGCGCCGAAGAATTCGATAAGGTTTATGGCTTAGCCGCAGTTTTAGTGCCAACCAACAAGCTTATGATCAGGAAAGACCTTCCTGACAAAATATTCAAAACGGAAAAAGGGAAGCTTGAGGCTTTGGTTAGAGAAATCAAGGAAAGGCATAAAAAAAATGAGCCGGTTTTAGTCGGCACAACCTCCATCGTTAAAAACGAATATCTGGGCAAACTATTGGAAAGAGAAGGAGTTTCTCATCAAATTCTCAACGCTAAGCATCACGAGAAGGAAGGAGAAATTATCGCCCAAGCCGGCAAGTTTGGCGCGGTCACTATCGCCACTAACATGGCCGGCCGAGGGGTGGATATCGTATTGGGGGGCAATCCGACCAACCATGATGAGGCTCAAAGGGTTCGCGAAGCCGGGGGCCTTCATATAATAGGTACTGAAAGGCATGAGGCAAGGCGCATTGATAATCAGTTGAGAGGAAGGTCGGGGAGACAGGGGGACTCGGGTTCTTCTCAATTTTTCGTTTCCTTGGAAGACGATTTAATGAGAATTTTTGGAGGAGAAAAAATAAAATCAATGATGAATTTATTGAAAATTCCCGAGGACGAGGCCATTGAATCAGGTATGGTTTCTCGGGTCATAGAAGAAGCGCAGTCCCGGGTGGAGGGAATGAATTTTGATTTAAGAAAGCATATTTTGGATTACGACGACGTCATGAACAAGCACCGCGAGGTTATTTACAAAAAAAGAAAAAAATTTCTTGCGATTAAAAATTGGAAATTGGAAATTGGAAATTGGACGCAGAGCGATGAACAAAAAAAATTACTTGACGACAAACAAAAAGAATTAGGCGAGAATTTTGATAGAGTAGCTAAATTTGTAGTTTTGCGGACGACTGATATGCTTTGGCTGGAGCATTTGGAAAATATGGAGTATTTGCGGGATTCCGTCCGCTTGAGGGCTTACGGTCAGCAGGATCCCCTGGTGGAATACAAAAACGAAGGGCATAAAATGTTTAAGAGATTGTTGGAAAACATCGATTCAGCCGTAATTCAGATGCTTTTAAAAGCGTCTTTAAATTCTAATCAGCAGGAATCAGTTAAAATCAGCGAGAATCAGCGTACCGGGCAGAAGCCCGGAAGGAACGACCCCTGCTATTGCGGAGCAAAACATCCCGATGGTCGTCCGATTAAATACAAGCATTGCCACGGGAAGTAAAATATGGTATTGTTGAGGCGTAGATATGACTACTGAAATATTAAAAAGGCAACTGGCCAATCCGGAGATAAAAACTTTTATAATTGAAGCAGTCCAAGAAATATTGACTGACCCTGATTTTGGTTTGGGACTGACTGCTAGGGCGAGAAAAAGGCTTCAGCTGGCGTCCAGGCCAGCAAAGAAAACAATATCTCTTCCAGAAATTAAGAAAAAATATTGCTAATCTATGGGACGATGGCGAGTAGAATTCTCTAGACAGGCAGAAAAAGATTTGGCGGTGTTGGATATTTCTTTGCGGCGGCGAATTGTTGATAAGTTGGACTGGTTAGTAATTAATTTTGATAATATTACTCCTCTCCCACTAAGTGAATCGTGGGGAGGATTTTTTAAATTACGCTTAGGCGATTGGCGGGTTGTCTATGAAATAAAACATTCTAAACGTCTTCTATTAATTCATTATATTGACCGTCGAGATAAAATTTACAAGCGAAAATAAAAATACTGTGAAAAATAAAGACGGAAAAGTTTGGGTATCGCAGAAAGCGATAATTTTTGGAAAAGACGGAAAGATGTTAACTATAAGGAGGTCTAAAACTGCGCCTTCAAGACCGCTTAAATGGGATTTACCCGGAGGAACATTTGGTTTAGGCGAAAAAGCTAAAGAAGCGCTTGTTCGCGAGATTAAAGAAGAAACAGGTTTGGCAGCGAAGAACTTAAGGGTAGCCGACGTAGTTTCCGGTTTTAACGATATAAATGAATTTTGGGTTTCGATTTTTTATACTGCCGAAGCGGTGGGAGATAAAATTATTTTGAGTTATGAACACGATGATTTTAAATGGGTAACGCTCGATGAATTTTTAGAAATGGAAACTTCTCCACGAATTAAGGAATTTGCCGAAAACCTTGAAAAATCTTATGGAAAGTGAAAATCAAGGGCCAAAAGTGGGAATAGGCGTAATGATCTTTAAAGATGGTAAGGTTTTACTCGGCAAGAGAAAGGGTTCGCATGGCCGAGGTGAATACGCTTTTCCTGGCGGTCATTTGGAATACTTGGAATCGTTTGGAGATTGCGCGCGCCGCGAGACCAGAGAAGAAGCCGGAATAGAAATTAAAAATATCAAGCTGCTTTGCGTTTCTAATATTGCCGTATATAAGCCAAAGCATTATGTTGATATTGGGATAATTGCCGATTGGGAAAAAGGAGAACCAAAAGTGCTGGAGCCGGGAAAAAGGGAGTCCTGGGAGTGGTATGATTTAGATAATATTCCCGAACCTCTTTTTTATGTTTGCCGATTGTATTTGGAAGCCCATAAAACCGGTAAAAACTATTTTGATTTAAGCGATTAAATACTTGAAAAAGAATTATCTACAGTGTAATATAGAAAATTATGTCAAGTCAGAAAAGAAAAAACTATATTATAACCGGAATTATTCTGGCCCTGACGTTTTTGGCGGGAAATTTAGCTTATCCTCAAATGTTATCTTTACCGTATTTTTCCGGTAAAGATTTTAAATTGGGTCTGGATTTGCAGGGCGGAACCCACTTAGTTTATCAGGCCGATATGGCAAGCGTAGCCGAGAAAGAAAAAGGCCAGGCTATGGCTGGTTTGCGAGACGTGATTGAAAGAAGGGTTAATTTCTTTGGCGTCAGAGAACCTTTAGTCCAGGCAAAAAAAGACAGATTAGTGGTGGAATTGGCCGGAGTGATCGAGCCTCAAGAAGCCATTAAGCAAATCGGCAAGACGCCGTTTTTAGAGTTTAAAGAACAAAGAAAAGATTATGAGCAGGTGGTGGATAATAACAGGAAAGCCGTAGAAGAAAATAAGCAAGATCAATTTGAGGATCCTTTTCAAGCCACTTCTTTGACCGGTAAATACCTGAAAAAAGCCGAGGTTGACTTTGATCAAACGACTTACCAGCCTTTGATCTCCCTTCAGTTTGACCAAGAAGGAGCAAAAATTTTTGAGCAAATCACCGAGAAAAATGTTGGCAAAATATTAGCTATATACATTGACGGTTTGCCTATTTCCGCCCCGGTAGTCCAAGAAAAGATCTCCGGGGGCAAAGCCCAGATTACGGGCAGTTTTACGGTCGAAGAAGCGCAAGCTCTGGCCAGAAATCTGAATGCCGGGGCCTTGCCTTTGCCCATTAAATTGATTTCTCAGCAATCGGTGGGTCCTACCTTAGGAAAGGTTTCTTTGGAAAAGTCGTTTAAAGCGGGGATCGCCGGATTTTTGGCTGTCATTATTTTTATGGTTGCTTTCTATCGGTTGCCGGGTTTATTGTCGGTAATTGCCTTGGCTATTTATATTCTAATCAACCTGGCGCTTTTCAAAATGATTTCAGTGACTTTAACTTTGGCCGGTATCGCCGGTTTTATTTTATCTATTGGCATGGCGGTTGACGCCAACGTTCTGATTTTTTCCCGCGTGAGAGAGGAGTTATCAACAGGCAACAAGCAGAGTTTTTCTGCCGGATTGGAAGAAGGATTTCGCCGGGCCTGGTCGTCCATCAGGGACAGTAATTTAAATACTTTGATAGTCAGCGCCATTTTGTTCAGTTTCGGAACCAGCTTTGTCAAAGGTTTTGCTTTTACTCTTATTCTGGGAGTTTTGATTAGCATGTTTTCAGCGGTTTTTGTCACCCAAAACTTTTTGAGATTGCTGCCTATCTCTTGGCTGGAAAGACATAAATGGTTGTGGCAATAAATATAAAACTTGACGCATGGTTAACTTCTTAAAATACCGCAAAATTTATTACGTTTTTTCCGGGCTGCTAATTTCTTTTAGCATTTTTGCCCTTGCTTCGTGGCAGCTTAATTTAGGCATTGATTTTACCGGGGGCAGCGTCTTGGAGCTGGAATTTTTGCAAGACAGGCCTTCTAATCAAGAGATCGAAAATAAGCTGGCCGGTTTGAATATAGGACTAGACTCGATTCAGCCGACCCTTGAGAAGGGATTGATTTTAAGGATGAAGGATATCAATGAAGAGACTCATCAAAAAGTCTTGCAGCAATTGGGTGGAAATATCAAAGAAAAAAGTTTCGAATCAATCGGGCCGACTATCGGCAAAGAATTAACCGACAAAACCAAGGTCTTCATCGTTTTAGTGCTGGTCGCCATAATATTTTTTGTCGCCATTGCCTTCAGAAAAGCTTCAGGGCCGGTTTCTTCTTGGAAATACGGCTTAGTGGCGTCTTTAGTGGCTTTTTTTCACGACATCCTGATCCCTTTGGGTGTTTTTTCTTACTTGGGCAAATTCTATGATGTCCAGGTGACCATTCCCATTGTGGTGGGTCTTTTGACTATTTTAGGATATTCGGTCCACGACACTATAGTTGTTTTTGACAGGATCAGGGAAAACATTTTGCTCCGAAGCGCTCAAACTTTTGCCGAAATTGTCAATAAAAGCCTGAATCAAACCTTAGTTCGTTCTATCAGCACTTCCTTTACCACGTTGTTGGTGCTGTTGGCGCTCTTTTTCATCGGCGGAGAAACCTTGAAATACTTTTCTCTTATTTTGATTTTGGGGATATCTACAGGCACCTATTCGTCCATCTTCATCGCCAGCCCCTTATTGGTCAGTTGGCTCAAGCGTTGACATAAGCTTTCAAAGATGTTATTATATAAAAACATGAGATTTGATTATCGTAAAATTTGTCAGGATTTAATCAAGGGTCTTTCTCCGAAACAGAAAGAGGTTGTTCTGTTTCGTTTTGCTTTGAACGGGGAGGGAGCCGCAAAAGACCGAGAGACTTTAGAAGCGGTAGGAAAACGTTTTGGCGTTACCAGAGAAAGGGTTCGCCAAATAGAGGAAAGCGGTTTAAGAGGAATCAAGTCGGGGAGCAAGAAATACTCGGCGGTCTTTCAATATTTTAAAAATTACTTTCAATCTAACGGCGGCCTTAAAAAAGAAGATGTTGCCTTTGCCGAATTGGGCGAAAAAAAGTGGGGCAATCAAGTTTATTTTCTTTTAAGCTTAGACGATAAATTCAGGCGTTTTGGCGAGAACCGGGATTTTTGGTCTTCCTGGTCTTTATCTGATTCTTCTTTAAATTTGGCTAAAAAAACCGTTGACAATTTATTGCAAAAACTGGAAGAATCCGGCAAACCCCTCGTTCTTAAGGAATTGACTAGATTATCTTCTCTTAAGGCTTCGGTTCTGGAGTCTTATTTGGCTATTTCCAAAAAAATTCAAAAGAACCGGGAAGGTTTTTTTGGCCCGAAATCATGGCCAGAAATTAATCCTCGGGGAGTCAAAGACAAGGCTCTTTTAGTTTTCAAAAAAGAGCAAAAGCCTCTTCATTTTACCGAAGTTTCAAAATCAATCGCGGGCAGCTTGGTGCAGACCGTTCATAACGAATTGATAAGGGATCCTCGTTTTGTTCTGGTGGGAAGAGGCGTTTACGCCTTGAAAGAATGGGGGTATGAACCCGGCCAAGTGAAAGACGTTATCCAAAAAACTCTTAAAGAGCGCGGTAGGCCCTTGACCAGAGAAGAAATCTTGAGTCAGGTTTTGAAACAAAGGATGGTTAAAGAAAATACCGTTTTTCTCAATTTGGGCAATAAAAAGAATTTTTCTAAAGATTCTCAAGGCAGATATTGGATTAGGGAAGCATAAAAGGTATACTACATCAATGCTTGCAGACTTTGTCTTTACGGATAACCTTCTGTTTTTTCTTCGCTTTGCCGAAAAAATCTTTAAAGCCTGGTGGTGGGCTCCATTGCCTTTTATTTTATGGAAGCCCGCCGTTTATTTTTGGCTTTGGTGGAGAAGGGAAATTTGGCTAATTACCACTTTCAAGCCGATTTTGTTGGAAATAAAGATTCCCAAAGAATTGGTCAAGCCCGTCCGGGCTATGGAAAACGTTTTAGCCGGCATTCACCAAGCCACTTGGGAGCCGCCAAACTGGATAGAAAAATGGTGGGAAGGGCAGGTGCTTTTGAGCACTCATTTTGAAATTACTTCTATCGGCGGAGAAATCCATTTTTACATTCGTTGCCACGAAAAGTACCGCGATCCCATTGAGGCCAATGTTTATTCCCAATACCCTTCGGCTGAAATCAGCCTTGCCCAGGATTACACCAGATTTGTTCCTCAAGACATTCCCAATAAAGACTGGGATTTTTGGGCGGCCGACTATAAGTTTTTAAAACCCAATCCGTATCCCATCGGCACCTATAAGATGTTTGAAACGGAAACCGAAGCTCTGGAAGAAAAAAGAGTGGATCCGGTTTCCGCTCTTTTAGAAAATTTATCCAAAATAAAGCCCGGCGAGCAGTTTTGGCTTCAGATTTCCGCCGAGTCCATTTCCGAAAAATGGGTCGCGCCGTTTCTGGAGGAAGGCTTGGCTTTAAGAGATAAATTGGCCAAAAGGCCGGATAAGAGCAAGCAAAAATCCATGCTGCAGGAAGCGGCGGATATTTTAATATCGGGCAAGCCGCCGGAAGAAGAAAAGAAGGAAGACATCATTCCTCCGGAAATGAAATTAACGCCCGGAGAAAAAGAAATCGTCCAAGGCATAGAAAATAAAATTTCCAAGCCCTGTTTCAACGTCAACGCCAGGTTTATTTATATGGGTAAAAAGGACGTTTGGTTCAAGCCTAACTTAAGATTGGGATTCGGATTCTTCGCCAATTTCACCACCTTGAATATGAATGCCATGGTTCCTTACGGCAAAACCTTGACCAAGGTAAAAAGCCGGCCGCCAATAAGCCTGCTCGATAATCGAAGGCTATATTTAAGAAAAAGAAAAATATTCCGGCTCTATAAAGAGAGGTTTCAATGTTTTTGGCCTTTGTCGGGAAAGTGGCCGGCTGTTTTTATTCTTAACACCGAAGAGCTGGCTTCTTTATTTCATTTCCCGTCTTGGCAGGTGTCTCCGGTGGCCGGCGTTTCAAGAGTGGAAATGAAAAAACAGCCTCCCTCGGAATTGCCGTTTGAGTAGCTATCTTTAAGCAGTTATTATGGAAAGCGAGATTAATTTTTTTGCCGAAACGACCTTCCGCAATCAGCGGAAGAAGTTTGGGATTAAGGTCGATGATCGTCGTCGGCACGTTTACGTCATCGGGAAAACCGGCATGGGAAAAACCGCCTTGCTGGA
>Ga0209541_10017261_pt1 | contig 10583 bp, 16 predicted proteins | sample RifCSPlowO2_01_FD_184027 | JGI IMG/M metagenome (GOLD analysis project Ga0209541, IMG submission 184027) | Groundwater microbial communities from Rifle, Colorado - Rifle CSP2_plank lowO2_0.1 (SPAdes) (version 2) | ecosystem: Environmental > Aquatic > Deep subsurface > Groundwater | place... | reverse complement strand
TACAAGAAAATAGCTCGGAATGTCTACTCTTTATAAATGAAAATCAGTCCCTGAAGAAATTCTTCGACGAGCTAAGAAGAAAGTGTCAAACATGAGTTAGCTTATAAACTTTTTTCCCGCGTAAACTGGTTCACAATTTATATCGATGAAAAAATTATAAAGTTAACAAAAATAGGTTTTTTGGAAACCACTAACAGCGGCTACTTTTGAAATGATATTCAAAATCATCCCTGGTCTTCCAATACTTTAATAAAATAATCATGATTCTAAGCTGGCATGCTCGACTCCACCCTGCGCTTGGCCTTGGAAACTATCCAGATGAACAAGCAGGCGCTTATCTTTACCCCCAGTCGGGCCAGCGCGGAAAAGACCGCCGAAGATATCTCTAAGCTAGCGTCTGGTAATTATCCGGAATTAGAACAGGGAGTCCTGCATGCTGCCTCGACACCAACAAAACAATGCCGGCGATTATCGCATTGCCTCAAAAAAGGCATCGCTTTTCATCATGCGGGCTTATTATCGGCGCAGAAAGAGCTGATTGAAGAGGGATTCAAGAAAGGAACGGTTAAAATCATCTGTTGTACCCCAACCTTGGCGGCAGGATTAAGCCTGCCCGCCTTCCGGGTCATCATCAAATCGTTAAAGCGGCATAACGGCACCTGGGGGATGGACTGGATTCCGGTATTGGAATACCTGCAGATGGCCGGACGGGCCGGCAGGCCGGAATATGAATCCTTCGGTGAAGCGATTTCTATCGCCAAGGATGAGATAGAGCAGGAAGAAATCTATGAACAGTATATCTGCGGCGTTCCGGAAGAGATTTCGTCCAAATTAGCGGTAGAGCCAGCCTTGCGGACGTATCTATTATCATTGATCTCATCCGGCATCATCCGGGATGAACCAGGCATGCAGGAATTCTTTGCTAAAACCTTTTGGGCCCATCAGTATAAAGATATGCAAAAATTGGCCGGCATCATGGAAAAGATGCTGGTTCTCCTGGAACAATGGGGGATGGTGAACCGCGGTTCTTCACACTCTGAATTTGTCAGCGCTAGAGCCTTAGTTTCCGGAGAAAAGAAATTAATGCCGACGGTCATCGGTAAAAGGGTTTCGGAATTGTATATCGATCCACTCACCGCCAAGCATCTGCTGGACTGTCTGAAGAACTTTTCGTCGAAAAAAAAATCTTTTTCATTATTACAGATGGTGTCCCACACCCTCGAGATACGGCCGCGCCTACGCGTCAAAGTGAAAGAAGAAGAAAAAATTCAAGAACAGTTGGTCCAGCGCTATGACCTGTTGCTGGAAAAAGAGCCCAGCGCCTATGATCCAGACTATGAGGAGTTCATCGATTCCATCAAAACTGCTTTGTTTCTGGAAGCCTGGATCGATGAGAAGGATGAAGATTACCTGATGGAGACCTTTGACATCCGTCCGGGAGAGATCCGCATCAAAGTAGATACGACCGAATGGCTGTTATACGCCGCGGAAGAATTGGCTAAAGCAAGCAATATGGGACGGGAAGTGGGTAAAGAGCTGGCACTGCTGCAGATCCGGGTCAAAAATGGGGTCCGGGAAGACGTCCTGCCTTTATTAAAATTGAAAGGCATTGGTAGGATACGCGCCCGGAGATTAGTGAACAATGGCCTCCGCAATCTGGGAGATATCAAAAAAGCCGATGTAACCACTCTCGGTCAAATGCTGGGAAAAGCCCTCGCTGAGGATGTCCAGAAACAGGTGGGAGAAGAAATAAAAGAGATTCCTGATGGAAAACGGAAGGGCCAGCTGAGCATCAGGAAGTTTTGAGGAGCTGACGGTGCTCTTCTCTCTTCGACTCTTCGGGAGGGTCATCTTGGTGGGCCAGAATATCATCTAGAGTACGGAGATATTTACCATATTTTTCGGGATGATTTTCCCGGGCTAGCTCTAGAGGCAAGGACGAAGCATATTGGCTTTTAAGATCATGATGGATTTCAGAAAGATAAGGATTCGATGTTTTCACTCCTTTAAAACTATATTTCCTGAACCAGCTTTCGAAGCAGCGCATTGAAGCCGGAATGGGACTATGCACAGCACCGATAATATAACTGTCCTGCTGGCGGGGAAGGTAATAGGAGCGGAGCTTGAGATCTAACGGCAGCTCACCGGTCTGGGAAGAGTGAAGGAAAAACAGTAGCTCTGACTGCTTCTCTCGTAATACGGTTCGATCGGCACTTCCCTCCACTTTTACGACATATATGATTAGGCCGCCTCTGTCTCCTTTAGCGATGCGGGAGGTGTACAGCTTATTGGTGATAGCAACGGGAAGATTGCTCATGTTTTCAGAAGAAGGAAAAAGAACTATAAAAATATTGGCATCGTTGAACTGCTCAACCACCCTTACCCCACTGTAAACTGGTTTACCAAGGCCTGATACTCAGCAAGGGAAGAATTACTCTCCTGAATGATGATATCGGCAATCTCCCGTGGCTTTTCCACGACTGTACATCCCGGACAGTTCCGTCCCAAGGAGCCTTGGTCATCATACAAGTATGCTTTTGGAGAAAGGGGCAAGGAATTATGATTCAAGTACATCGAGATGATCTTAAGAGTGCCTTCCAGTTGTTCCCAAACCTGTGCTTTCTTCTTTTCTCTCTGTAGCTGTAGGTACGCCCGGCTCCAAGATTTATTTTCAACGTATAGAAAAGCGTTGGGCATAACAATAAGGTGATCCGGAAAGACAGTCAATCCGACTCCCGCGACGTGCTCGGTCTGCAGGGAGATGGAAACATTGTTAAAAATATACCCTTCCACACCAGCAAGCTCTTTAGCCAATTCCGTGGCAAAGTAAAATTCAGCCTTGGTTCCTCGCTCAGCCATCAGATTATAGAGGTTGATTTTTCCTTCCCGTTGATATATATGTCTTATTTTCTCCAGCACTCTGCCTATATCTCCCATACAGCGCAAGGCTTCAAAACTGGATGGGAAGAGATGCTGCTGCTGGGTAGGCTGGGCGATAGGCTTCAATAATTGTACCAAACTTCCCGGAAGGCCGACGATGTTCATCTGCTCACACCCGCTGCTCCCGCCAGCTCCACCAGGAATTCCTGCCAATGATGATATGGTCTATTAATTTGATGTCCATCAGCTCGCCGGTCTTTTCCAGAATTCTGGTGATGCGGATATCTTCGGCAGAAGGGGCCGGATCACCGGAAGGATGATTATGCAGTACAATGACCGCATGGGCCAGATTCTTGATGGCACCATGGAACACTTCCCGGGGATGGATCAGAGAAGCATTCAGGATGCCGATAGTAATGGTCTGATCACAGATCATCCGGTTTTTGGAATCGAGATAAACGGCCAGGAAATGTTCCTGGGGCAGGTGAGCCATCCGGGGAAGGTAGAGCAAGGCTACCTCTTTGGCGGAAGTGATAAGCGCATGCTGCTTTTCCTTAGCCTCAAAGCGCCGATGCAGTTCAAATAAGGCCACGATCTGGCACGCCTTGGCCCGGCCGATGCCGTATTCGGCCATCAACTCTATGACTGAACAGGCGGCTAATTTATCTAATCCATATTTTGATAATAGTTTATTGCTGATCTCTAAGACGTTTTCCTTCTTGGTTCCTGATTTTAAGATGATAGCTAACAATTCTGCGGTAGAAAGTGCTGCGGCTCCCTCCAGTTCCAGCCGCTCCCGGGGGCGGTTTTCTGCCGACATCTCGGTGATTTTCATAAGGATTCGATACGGAGCAGGTTAATAAAGATTCATATTCTGGAGTAGTAAAATATTTAAAGTACTCCCCACTATAAGGTGTAGGGGGTACCACTATGAAATACATGAAATATTTAGTGTTATTGGGATTAATAGCGTTGATGGCGGTAGCAATGGGCTGTGCCCAGGAACAGCCGACGGGGGCAGCAGTGGCTCCACCAGCTCCTCAACCCCAGGCTCCGGTATCGGAACCATTTGATATGGATCTGCGGGTGTATGTCATCAGCATCCTGGGAAAAGAAGGCTTTGATCCCAGTTCTACCGCGGTGGAAACTGGCGATAATGTCGTGTGGAAAAACAACGATCCGATGAAAAAAGACCTCACCTTGACTTTTCAGAAAGAAGGCAGCAGGGAATTTGCCACCAGTACCGTCATCAAATACGGGCAGACCTATACTAAAGTCTTTGAAGAGACGGACACCTATGCCTTTTGGACGGTAGCGTATGGAGTGAAAGGAGAAGTGGTGGTCGGATAAGGTTTTTTATTATTTTTTTCGTTTGTTTTGGTAAGAGACTTGAATTCTGTGTATCTGGATGTAGTTAATTAGTGGAAAATTGAAGTAAGATTGATTTTCTGACCCAAATATTTATATACTTAGGTATATCATTCGATATAGTAAAATGTATCTTAATAAGACTGAAATACGGGTCCTGAAATTATGCTGCACTAAACTGACTAAAAAATACACTATTCGAGCTATGGCCAGAGAAATCAAGCAAAGCTTTCCCATAATCTATCATTCCGTCCAGCATCTGTTACAGCACAAGCTCCTGCTAAAAGATGAACATAAGCTTATCAATCTTGATTATCAGCATCATTTCTCCTGCTGGGCATACATTGAATCTCTGCGAACGGAGGATTTTCTTACCCTGCATAAGGAAATAAAGCCTTTCATAGAGGAAGTGATGAAAAAAATGGAAAATTTCTATACCTTACTCATTTTTGGCTCATATGCAGAATACAAACAGACCAGCAGATCGGATGTGGATATTCTGATGATTATTGATCAGCCGGCGGAAACAGAACAGCAGGAAAGATTTTTAAAGCGAATAGCTGACCTCTATCTACCACAGGCACATATCCAGGTTATCAGCCAGAACGATGCCCGGGAGATGGGCCGGGAGAAGAACCTCAATGTGATGAAGGAGACCTTGGATAAACATATCATCTTATTTGGCGCAGAGGATTATTATCGGTTTATAGCGTAAAAATGCTTGATGACAAAAAAATAAAGGAAATAAAGGCCCGTATTCCGGCTTTACTGGCGGAAGGCCTGATACAGAAAAGCGAGGAATATAAAAAACAAGTAGGTTTCTTTAAAGAAAATGCTACTGATGCCTTAAACTCAGCCGCTTTATTATTGGAAGCTTCGACCAATATTCTGGTCGCAGAGAAATTTGGCTTCAAGAACTTTAGGGGATATCTCTGGACCATCAATTCTTCATATTATGGTATGTTTTATGTGTGTCATGCAGCCCTGGCCTCTATTGGTGTCAAGATTAAAGCAGAGGTAGGAATTCATAAAATAGTTTTTGATGCGTTTGTATATTATTTCTACTTGACCGGCAAAATAACCAAGAATTTTGTAGAAGAATTGTTAGAGGCTCAGGAAGAATCGAGAGATCTTCTTTCTCGAGAGGATATACAGCAGCAGGCGGAGCTGAAAGCACAGGGTTTGATTGATGATTTGCAATATGAGCGATTTAAGCGCAAGACCTTTACATATGAATTATCAAGAGAGAGAATCGAAACTAAAGCCAAAACTTCCTTAGAAAGGGCCAGGAACTTTTTCCGTGAAGTCACTAAAATCATCCCTGGGTCTCACCCATAATCATCTCCGTATCTTTTTCGGGGTGGTTTCCAGGACTACAGAATAACCGAAACATTTAAATATAAACTTAGCTTTACACATATAAATTAAAATGGACATATATAAACTTAACTTTACTATACTCGAATTGGAGATATTCTCTTTTCTGAGCATGAAAGCTGAAGAACAGCTCAGCCAAAGAGATATTGCCAAAGCCCTCAATGTTTCTCCAACTGCAGTTGCCAACGCAGTAAAAAATCTCACTGCAAAAAACCTCCTAAAAGTGGAAAAAACAAAAACAATCAATTTTGTTTCATTTAACAGAGACAATCCAAAAGCGATTGATCTTAAGCGAATTGAAAACTTAAAAATGATTTATCTCTCAGAACTAGCTGATTTTCTCGAAGAAAAACTTGCCGGAGGGACCATTATCCTGTTCGGCTCTTATTCCAGAGGGGAGGATACCAAAACATCGGATATAGATATTGCAGTTATCGGAAGAAATAATAAGCAATTGAATCTGGAACCATATGAAAAAATCCTAAACCGAGAAATAAATATTAATTTTTATGATTCCTGGAAAAGTATCCACCGACATCTTAAAAACAATGTTTTAAATGGCATCATACTGCAGGGGAGCGTTGAATTGTGAGGGTGGTTAAATCATTTGAAGATTTTATCAGAGAAGGAGTGATTAAAAAAATATCTCCTGACCGACAGAGAGCAGAAAATCTTTTTCTTGAATCGGAAAGAAAATATCTTTTATTGCAAAAAACCATTGAAAACATGGGAATAGATAATAACAATGCAAATGATTATGTGGAGTATTGTTACAATATTGTAATGTTTTTGATCAGGGCAAAGATGTTAGAGTTGGGATACAGGAGTTCCGGGCCAGGGGCGCATGAGGCAGAAGTCGCTTTTGCAAGAAATATTGGTTTCAGTGGATCAGAAGTCCGGCTTCTGGATCAATTGAGATATTTTAGGAACGGAATTATGTATTATGGAAAAAGATTTGACAAAGAGTATGCAGAACAAATTATAAATTTCACCAAAAAAATGTACAGCAATCTTAAAAGATGAAAATAATTGATTCCTAGAACAAAACCGGTTGATGCAAAAATAATTTACACTTTCAGCCCATTTAAGCTTGCTGAAGAATAAGTTTTACTTCCGTATCTTTTTCTGCGTCGTTTCCAGGCCTTTTTCGGTGATGTGCACCTGATGGGACGGACGGCCGTTGGCGGGATGTTCTTTCAGGAGATTGATCTTGATCTGGCCGTAGGTTTCGAGCTCTTCGCAGTTGGCTTTGATAGTGCGGTAGCCAGTGTTGATTTTCCGTTCCAGTGCAGCATAGGTAGCAGGCTTTTCTTTCACGACCAACAGAATCTTTTCTTTTATCGTTGCCGAAGCTCGTTTAACCATACTGCAATATTACCGTAAGGTTTAAATAGGCTAACGCACAATATTGCAGTAAGGTGGTGGATTTGAGAAAATGAGAAGGATAACATTCACATATATAATTTTTATTGTACTCCTAGTAAGTTCACTTTTACTGAGCAGTTGTTCCTCGATTCAGACTGCTACTGACCCTTGTAAGAGCCAATTTGAGGAGTGTAATTATAGCTGTGGAGAAGGTATTCTAAGTAGTTTCTGCAAAGAAAAATGCAGTAAAGAATATCGAGAATGTAAAGGGCAATAGATTAGGGGGTCATCCATGAAAAATAAAGAAGAACATCGTAAAGAAAAGAAACAACATAAAAGATGGTCTGTCTGGAAATCCATACTTATCGGTGCTGGTGTTGTCTTAGCTATTTTTATAATTATTGTAATTTTCAGTAATATTGATTCGTCTCAACAAAGTTATAGCTCTGGTGGTAGTCAACAAGAAGCTTCTAGAGGTAGAGATTGTAAAACTGTCTCAACACCTTATCAGGAACAAGAAGAATATATGAAGACGGAATATTATACTGAAACAGTACCTTATACTGACCAGGAGTGTGATACTAAAGATTTAGTTTATTCCATTACTAATTTTAACTTTGATTCATCAGTATGCAATCAAAAAATTGAGGAGTGTGTAGATTATACACTCGGTTTCTGTACCAAGAAAATTACTTATTGTACAGATAAAACAGTACGATGTTCATTATCTTTAAAAAATTTAGATTCTGAACGAGGAACCTGGGGAATTGGGTTTAGATTCTACGAAACAGGCACATCTAGTGTGGCAGCGTCTAATAGTGAATCAGTATTTATATACCCCAGTAGTTCAGAGACGGTTACAGGAGTTGGTAGAATTACGACTAAAGAACCATATGAGCAAAGTTATAGTTGTGATTATTATGTTAGTGATGAACCTACTAAACAAGTATGTCGAGACGTGATAAAGTATAAAGAATTGCAGCGTTCAAGACAAGTTACTGCTTATAGACCAGTAACTAAGTACAGAACAGAAACAGTATGCGATTAAATTATTAAAATCGTAAATAATTATGGACAACATAAACAAACATATCAAAGAAGAAATTGAAAAAATGAAGAAACAAGGCAAATCTAGTAGAGAGATTTGTAAGATTATTGAAAAGAGATACGGTATGTGTATTGCTGTAAAGGAAGAGGAATGAATTAGAAAATGAAAAAAATAATTTTATCAGTGATATTATTGTTATTATTTTCTTTTTTGGTATTGGCCGTAGAAAAAAGTGTTAATATAACTATTTTAAATAGGGACATAGATAATTACTTAAATGTGGTTGTTGGGGTAATAGTGGTGTTATTAGCATTACTATTGATTATTTATTTAAGAAGAAGAGAGGTATAAATTGAAAATAAATAATAAACTATCACTTTTGATTATTTTATCGCTTTCATTAATTATATTAATTTCCTGTTCATCTCAAAAAATAATTTGTAAACAGCCTTATATTGAATATAAATCTGATGAATGTTGTTTGGACAAAAATGCGAATAATATTTGTGATGATGATGAAAATGAAAAAGAAGATATAATTCAAGTTGATTCTATTATTCCAAAAGTTATTGAAGGAAAGACATTAGAGGGTAACTTTTTTATAGGATTTGAGAATGCACCAATAATAGTAACCATGTATGGCCAATATGGTTATTGGTCAGCAAGATTCCACCGATTAACTTATTCTAAAATCAAAGAAGAATATATATCAACTGGGAAAATTAAATTCATCGTGAAAGATTACACCAAGAAATGTATAGATGAAACTTTTTGTATTGATGCTTTTTCAGTTACTCCTGTGGAAGTAATGCGTTGCGCTGGGGAACAGGATAAATATTGGGAAGTTAGAGATAAAATATTACGACATCCGCGTTGGGAGACTTATCCTGACGATGAAACGGTGTTTACTGAAGATGAATTAATAGAGATAGCTTCTCAAATAGAAGGGGTAAATAAATTTTTGTTGGAATCATGCGTAGGGAAAGGAATTTATAATAGTCAGATGGAAAAGGATACGACAGACGCCATTAATAATGGTGTCCAAGGAACTCCTGGTTTTTTAATAAATGGCAAATTAATAAGTGGAGCACAATCATTTGAAGTATTCAAAGAAATAATTGATGAACAATTAAATAAAAATTATGAAAAAAAAATTTCCTCCTAAAGATGAATGGGATAAAATACCGATAGAAGATTTAGTTTCCATACTTGAGCACAGAACATTAAATAAAATGTTATGGAAAAAGTAAAGCACAACAAAAAATAAATTTTATTTAATGTTCTTCTCCTTACTCAAGACACATTCTCATCCTTCCCCATACACTCCCTTATTCACCGCATTCGGCGCCTGCTTTCCTTCCAGCACCGCCAAAATATTCTTCGCTGCCACGACGGACATGGCGGAACGGGCTTCGGTGGTCGCTGATGCAATATGGGGAGTCAAGACCACATTCGATAAAGCCGTCAATCCTTTAGTCAAAACCGGCTCAAATTCATAGACATCCATCCCCGCACCAGCAATCTGTTTCTGCTGCAAGGCAAAAACTAACGCTTTTTCGTCAATCACTGCCCCTCGGGAAGTATTGATCAAATACGCCGTCTTCTTCATCAGCGCCAATTCTTTTTTTCCGATCAGATGCCGGGTCGCTAGCAATAAGGGAACATGCAGGCTGACTACGTCCGAAGTTTTCAATAAGGCCGGCAAAGGAACGAACTTCGCACTATAGATGCGTTCAAATTCTTCATTCCGTTTTACGTCAGAATAGAGAACCTTCATCTGCATCGCCACTGCTCGCTGCGCCACACCTGAACCAATCCTTCCCAACCCTACAATACCGATAGTCTTTCCCTGCAGTTCCATGCCGATCAGTAAATTAGGCTCCCAGCGTTTATACTTCCCTTGCCTCATGAAGGTATCAGCTTCCACGATTCTTCTGGTCACTGCCATCAGCAAGGCAAAGGTATGCTCCGCGACGGCATGCTCCAAGGCTCCAGGAGTATTGGTGACGGGGATTCTCTTCTTCGTAGCATACAGGACATCTATATTATCATATCCGACCGCATAATTGGCGATGATCTTGAGTTTAGGATTTGCATCAATGACTTCTATATCGATCGTATCGGTGAGCAAACAGAGTAAAGCATCGCACCACTTTACTCCCGATAGAAGTTCTTTCCGGGGAATGGCCATATCAGGAGAATATACTTTCACCTGGCAGTGCGGCTGCAGGAGTTTTATCCCGGAGTCAGGAATAGTTCTGGTGACAAAGACTTTTGGTTTCACAGCAACAGAAAAGAAAGCTGGTTATTTAAACTTTATTATAGTAAATTGCATTAATTTTGGAACTTTATTATGCAATTTATAGCAACAGACATTAATTCCCACAGAAATGACTATTATTTCTGGGGCACCGAAATTGTCCCGCAATTTCTCGTGTTTAGATATTATTGACAGTTGCTATACACAAAAGCAGTGCTTTTGGTACAAAAGGACTCGGTCCTTTTTGTATCTAAAAGACATAACTAATTGTATAAATATTTATGT
>Ga0209541_10017259_pt1 | contig 10585 bp, 15 predicted proteins | sample RifCSPlowO2_01_FD_184027 | JGI IMG/M metagenome (GOLD analysis project Ga0209541, IMG submission 184027) | Groundwater microbial communities from Rifle, Colorado - Rifle CSP2_plank lowO2_0.1 (SPAdes) (version 2) | ecosystem: Environmental > Aquatic > Deep subsurface > Groundwater | place... | reverse complement strand
TGTCTATGGTTTTTAAGCATTTTTGCCTTAGTGTTGCACTTTAAACTACGAACCGACGCTACCCCGAACGCAAGTGAGCCTTTGCAAAAAGCCACTACGCTGTATACTTAGGAACTTTACTTAACAGGTTTTATTAGTAGGTTAAAAATTGGGTAAACCAATTTAAAAGATAAAATTTTATAAACTACATTAAAATACTAACACAGCTGGGGTAATAACTAAAATGACAGATAGAACTGTATTTACATTTAGTGCTGGTCCAGCTATGTTGCCCGACATTGTTCTTAAAGAGCTTGCACAAGGCATTCTTAATTATAATGGCACTGGCATTTCAGTTGCTGAATTAAGCCATAGAGGTGTAGATTATAAGGATGAAATATTCCCTTCAACAAGAGCTGCATTTAATAAACTTCTAAATGTTCCAGAGGATTACGAAACAATATTTTCAGCTGGTGGGGCTACTTTTGAATTTGGGAACATTATAAGAAATCTTATGCAAGGACCAGATTTAGCACAATATATTGATACAGGCTATTGGTCAAAACAAGCCCACGGTATAGCAAAAAAATTTAAAAAAGATGGGTTAGTCCAAAGAATAGAAAGTATTAATGGTCTTGAAGAAGTTAATGGTCTCTCAAACTTAAGGCACATAAAACCAGAAGAAATTAATGAAAATGCAGCTTTTGTTTATATTTGCGCCAATGAAACAATAGGTGGCGTACAATATCAGAAATTTCCTGATACTGGAAACATTCCCCTTGTAGCAGACATGTCTTCAGAAATGTTTACTCGTGTATTTGATATAAACAATTTCGGGGTAGTTTTTGCTTGCGGCCAAAAAAATTTTGGATTTGCAGGTTTTTCAGTTGTGATAGTAAGAAAAGATTTAATTGGAAAAGTTTTACCGGGAACTATAGATGTTCAGGATTATAAACAACTAGCGGATAAGGCTTCTGCTATTAATACTCCACCAACAGTTGCAATCTACACCGCAGGTCTTATTGCAGATTATATCCAAGAGGGAGGAGGAGTTGAAGCAATGGCAAGACAAGCTGATTACAGATCAGGGTTAATTTATAACGTGATAGACGGCAGTGATGGTTTTTATAAGAGTCCGGTGCATTCTGAAGTGAGGTCAAAATTAAATATACCTTTTCTACTAAAAGATGGAAGTCTTGAGGATGCTTTCAAACAGGAAGCTAGAAAGGAAGGTTTGCTAGAGCTTGAGGGTCATCGTAGTGTTGGAGGGTTGCGAGCAAGTATGTATATTGGAATGCCAGATATTGGTGCAGAAAAGCTTGCTGGACTTATGCAACACTTTGCACAAAAACATGGATGAAAGCAGTATTTAAATATTACATCATACTTCTTTTATTTATGAAAACTCTATTCATTCCTGCAAAATTCACAGGAAAAATTGATTTAGGAAAAATTGATTTAGATAAACTGCCTAAAAAAATAGGCATAGTTACAACAGCACAGTTTTTAGACGTCATTGACAATATTAAAAAATATTTAGAAAATAATAAAATAAAAGTTTTCATAGATAAGTATAAACAAAAAAACAAAAGTCAACTTCTTGGCTGTGATGTTAGTGCAGCTACAAAAATACAAAACAAAGTTAGTGGTTTTCTTTACATTGGTTCTGGTAAATTTCATCCATTAGGTGTGGCAGTAAGGACCAATAAGGATGTTTTTCAGATTAATCCAGCAACAAATATTTTTTACAAATTAGACAACAATGAAATTGAGCAATATAAAAAAATTAGAAAAGCAAAGTATGTTAAATTTCTTCATGCAGATAATATTGGAATATTAGTTTCGACAAAACCAGGCCAATATAGCTATAAGAAAGCTTTAGAGATTAAGAAAAAGCTGGAAAATAAAGGAAAAAAATGCTTTATTTTTGTCTTTGACACATTGAATGCAAATGAAATGGAAAACTTCCCATTCATAGACTTCTGGGTTAACACAGCCTGCCCAAGAATTGCTGATGATAAAGATAAAAAGAATGTTATAGATATGAGTGAGCTAAATTTTGAATAATTACCGCTCGATAACCTTAATTTCATCTGTCAAATCAATGATTTTGCTTGGCTTGCCCTTTTTTTCACCTTCATAAACAATAAAATCAACCCTGCTTTTTATTTCAGAGTCTAAATCTTCTAAAGATGTCATGAAATCTTCACTAGCTTTATTAACAGAAGTAGATACAATAGGTACATCAATTTCACTAACAACATTACTAAACCAATGGTCAGGAATCCTTATACCTAAAGTGTCTAATCGAGGAGCAACATTTTCTGCAACGCATTCTTTTTTTGTCTTTAATATTAAAGTGTAAGGTCCAGGCAACCTTTTTATCCAATCTTTTGCATTTTCATTTATGATGCAGTTTTCATCAATCCATTCTTTTGACGGAACAATGACAGAAAAGGGATTTCCCTTTCTTTGCTTGATATTTCTTATCTTTTCAACAGCTTCCTTGTTTAATGCATTGCACCCAAGGCCATAGATTGTATCAGTAGGGTAAATAAAAACAGGAATGTTTTCAATTAAGCTTGTCCTTATTATGTCTTTTTCCTTCTCAAACTCCTCTTTGCTCAACACCCTCATAAAAAGGTGGAAAAGTGTTGTGTATTTATATTTTGTGCTGGCAAATATTTTTATAAATTTCTCGTACTTTGTTTCCTAACATTCTGCTGCTAATAAAAGTCTTCGATGAAATCAATCTTTTTCTTGTAGTCTTGCCAATCCATGAAATTATTTTTGAAGAAGCTAAACATTTTTAAGCACCTAGATAACCTTTCATAAACCCTTCTTCTGATGCACTTATGCTGTCATCGTCAATATAATTTTCCATGCCTTCTTCTGTGTAGATGTCAAATTCTTCGCTATCTTCCGACTTTTCTTTATTTCCCTCTGGATTAAAATTTAACTCTTTTTCAATTTCCTCTTTAATTTCTTCCATTCAAACTACCTCTTCTTCCAGCAATTTGCCGGAAAACTGAAAATCAAAACTGTCATGCGTTCTTAATGTCAATTCTTTAATTTGCCTATAAAACAGATCCTTTATTGTTTTGTTGCTTAAGTCCATTTTGTATCACCTCAAGATTCTCATGAAATAAGGTTGGGGCAGGAAATTGTTTGAGGGGTGAATTCTTCCTGCCTGCCTTGAAAAAACACACGGAGTGTTTAAAGAATTAGTAGAGCAATTCATTTAAATACCTCACGCGCAAATGTCCAGTGGAATATAAGCAATGTCCAGTGGTTATTTTCAATATAGAAATAAATAACTTTATATATGAAAAAAATTCTTTATGCAATATGCAAAGAGTTCATATTATAGTTCATGGTTATGTCCAGGGAGTTTTTTTTAGGCATTATACTAAAAAAACAGCATTAAGTTTAGGCTTGAAAGGTTATGTAAGAAATAAAGCAGATGGTACTGTAGAAGTGGTTGCAGAAGGTCCAGAAGATAAATTAAAAAAATTAATAGAGTTCTGCAAAAAAGGTCCAGAAGCAGCAGAAGTGAGTAAAGTTGATGTGAAAATTGAAAAGGCTAGTAATGATTTTAAAGGTTTTGATGCAAGGTAGAGTTCTATTTCTCATCATCACAATAACAAATAGCTTTGTCTTCATTAATGTAATGATAAGCTGAGTACGCTGCTATGACGCCTTCTGCTACCCCTGTTATTGCCTGCTTGAAGCTGGTATCAACTACATCTCCACAGGCAAAAATGCCTTTAACATTGGTTTTTGCTTCCCTGTCAATTACAATTTCATTCTTTTCATTGAGCTTAACCCCGATTTCTTTTGCAAGATTGCTTAATGGCAAATGGCCAATTTCTATGAATAACGCATCAAGCTTGAATTCTTTTGATCCTCTGTAGGGTTTGTCAAGAATTATGCTATTAACAAATTTATTCCCTTTTATTTCTTTAACATTAGTGTTGTTTATGATTTCTATTTTTTTATTTTCTATAACCCTCTTTAGGTTGATGGGCTCTGCCCTGATTTTTTCTTTTCTGTAAATAATATAGACTTTTTTTCCATACTCTGTTAATAGCAATGCTTCTTTTGCTGCTGAATCACTGCCACCGACAATGCCTATAATCTTGTCTTTGTAAAAAGCTCCATCACACAATGCACAATAATGGACTCCTTTGCCGGTAAACTCTTTTTCACCTGGAACATTCAGCTTTCTCCATTCAGTTCCGGTAGCAAGTATTATTGTTTTTGTATGAAGATACTTATCATTTGTAAAAACCTTGAAGCAGTTTTCTTTGCATTTTTCAACTTTAGTAACTTTTTTTTCTATAATTTCAATATTATAATCTTTTACATGATCTTCAAGCTTATCAGCTAAATCCATTCCGGTAATTTGCTTAAATCCAGGATAATTTGCTATGTCATTTGTCAGAATAATAGTACCCCCTATTTTTTCACCTACTAATGCTGTTTTTAACTGAAACCTTCCAGCATAAATGGCAGCGCCAAATCCAGCTACACCAGATCCTATAATAATTACATCATATATCTCATCAGCCATTTTTTCTACCTTCTCTAACTTAAGTTACCTCTTAACAAATAATCCGCACCAGCACATCTGTGGCATGCCTTTTTTTGGATTGAGCCATGTTGGATGTATTTTAAAGTTGCAGGGGCATATAAGCTCCAAGTCTTTTTCCCTTGTTCCGTCCCTTAATCTGCAGGGGCAGAGCTTAAGCCCATACTTTTTTTCATTATCTAGGACGCCTTTAATAATAAAATCAACGTGCTTTTTGTCCGGGTTAAGAATAAAATCATTATTCTGCGTAAAATTCTCCCACGCTTTTCTTAACTCTTCTGGTTCCATCATAACCCCGTTACATTCTTTGCCTCTTCCTTGTCAATTTCAACATATGCATTTTTTGACATGCATGTAGGGCATATTTCAGGGCCTGCCACGCCATAATGTATATCGTTGCACACAGCGCACCTCCAGAATTTCTTGTCAGGCATTTTCCTTACCTCCTTCTTTGGCTATTCCATGGCTGCAAATTTGTTCCTTAAAGCAACAATAGCCTTTTTGCCTAGAGAGAACCTCTTGCTTTCATTTTTTCAGCAATCTCAGCTAACCTTTTTCCCTGAGTCTTTGCTATTTCCAACTCATTTTTTGTTGGAGCCCTGTCTCCCATTGGGCCTGAAACAGACGATGCTCCATAAGGGCTTCCGCCGCTTATTTCGTCCATGTTCATCAGCCTTTGCTCTGAGTAAGGCACTCCAATTATCACCATGCCATGATGCAATAAAGGCGGCAATGACGTCAGGATTGTAGTTTCCTGGCCTCCATGCTGGGTGCTCGTGCTTGTGAAGATTGTCCCAACTTTGTTGATTAAGGCTCCTTTTATCCATAAGCCGCCTGTCTGGTCTATAAATTGCTTCATTTGGGAACTCCAGTTTCCATACCTTGTAGGAGTGCCAAAAGCGATGCCGTCTGCCCAGATTAAATCCTCATTAGAGGCTATTGGAATGCCTTTCAGCTCTTCCTTGACTTTTTTCATAACATCATTAAAATCTTTCTCCGGAATCAGCTCCTTAACCTGCCTCAATCTTACTTCAGCTCCATGGCTTTTTGCCCCTTCTTCAACTGCTTTCGCTAATTTTGCAGTATTTCCTGTCATGCTGTAGAATACAACTAATATTTTGGATTTTGCCATTTTTATAACCCCCTTATCCTTATCTTATTTTATCTTATTCTCTTATTTTTGTATAAACGGATTTCCAAATGCAGTAACTGCAAGTGTGGCATGCAATGCTACAGAAATAATAAAAAACCACCAGTAATAGCAATGGTATTTGTATAATGCCATGTAAAATTTTGATTTGCTTAGTTTTGTTGGGTTTATGCCTATAATGCACCTGCATGAAAGAAGAACTAAGAGTAAACCAATTATGTTTGCGTAACCTAATATATATGTGGCTTTTGCTGCTAATAATTGGTCTATTGGCATTCTTATTACCTCCTAAAATTATTTTCCCAGAGCTTGCTGAAGGTCCATTGCATGCTCCTGCTCAACTGCCAAAATGTTTCTAAGCTGCTGCGCTAAGGCAAATTCTTTCAGCTGCTCAGCCTGCTCTATTCTTGACTTGTATCTGGCAATAGCATCTTCCTCTCCCGCAAGATCCTGCTCCAGCATTGTTTTGTTGTCTTTATCTGTGTATATTTTACTGACATGTACAGTTGGCACTCCGCCAATAAAATCTATTTGGTCTGAAAGCACAATAGCATGGCCTATCTCTTCATTTGCATGGATTCTTAATTCCTTGATAATGTCTCCAAACTGTGCACCAGTCATAACAGCTGCATGTTGTATATATTGGATAGCAGCTGCATACTCTTTTGTCAAATCTAAGTTCAACAACTCAATTAATTTTTCTTTTGTTATAGCCATTTTTACCTCCAAATCTATCTTTAATTTTTTAGTTTACAATAAGCATACCTGTCATAGTACCATGTCCTGAACCACAAACTACACTGCACCTGAATGTAAATACTCCAACCTTGTCAGCAATAAACTCTACAGTTACAGGCTGATTAGGCTCGAGCCTTTCATTAATATTGAAGTCGGGCAATGAAAACCCATGTGTTGCATCCATACTTGTTATTGTTATTTTTACCTTGTCTCCTTTATTCACTGTGATTGTTGATGGAGTAAAATCAAATCTTTTTGCTGTCATTGTAAATTCTTTAATAACCTCATTTGATTCCTTCTCAATATTTGGAATATTTGGCTGGCTTGTAACTTGGGGCTCTTCCTCCTTAATTTCCATCTCAGGACCCTTTTCAGCCTCAATTCCTACCTCAGGATTCTCTTCAACCTCAATAACTGGTGCTGGCTTTGCAGTAACATCAGGCTTTTGGGTTTTATCGACGCAGCCATTAATTAAAAATATGGTTAAGGTTATTAAAACCATTAAAATCTTTATTATTGTTTTCATTTTTAACTCCTCAACCTTTATTTTTATCTTAAAAAATGAAATAATAATCTAAAACTCAGTCAATTTCTTTGTTGCGCCTGCATACTTAACAATAGATGTATTCCCTTCTGCTCCGCCGCTTGTTTTTGTTACGCTAATGAATTTGTTTTTTTGCAGCTTGTCAATTTTTCTTTGGAATGATTTGTAAACCAAGTCGCCACCTTGGTCTTTGTATACGCTGTATAAATCCCCAATCTTCTTTTCTGAATATTTCTTTGCTATCTCAAGTATTTTTTGCTCATCTTCAGTTAAATCCGAGCTTTTCTTTATTGTAAACTGATTAATTTTGGTTATAGCTTCTTTTACATGCTCTAAAGTTATTTTTCTTGATGACTTTTCTTCTGCAATATTGCCTGCTTCTCTCATCAAATGCAATCCTGTCCTTATGTCCTCTGCTTCGGCAGTTTTTTTTACTATCAGCTCAAAAGCGTCTTTGTCCCAAACGTCAGGCACAAAAGCGAATTCTAACCGCTGTTTTAAGACATCTCTGGTTTCTGACAAGTTATACGGCTTGAATTCAAGAACTTCGGCCATTAATCTTGATTTGACCCTGTCGTCCAAATCTTCCAGCCAGTCATTGTAATTTGTGATCAATAAAACGGATTTTTTGTAGATTTCCTCTAAAATAGCGTATAGAAAATCAATTTCTTCTAATTTGTCAACTTCATCAAAAGCAAAAACAGCAGCTTTTTTGTTTAGGATGTTTTTTACAACCTGGAATAGCTCTTCTGTCCTTTTGTTATGTGTCAATTTATAGCCAAGCTGATCGCATATGTCTATAAGAATCTTGAAGGTAGTGTTTTTCTGCCAGCAATTTATGTAAACAGGAACAACTTCTTCTGTTTCTTCTTCCAGTTCATTAAGGACAAACCTTATAGCAGCTGTTTTCCCAATTCCTGGAGCACCGTAAACAAATAGGTTTTTTCCGTTTTTTCCACCTAACAAAGGTTTTATCATTGTTGCTATGTATCTTTGTTGTTGTTCACGATGAGGTAAAATTTTAGGTAGAAAGTTGTAATCTAATGCTAATTCATTCTTGAACAAAGATTCATCTGAATGCAACATATCCTTGAATAACGCCATAAACTACCCCTTAAAATATGCCAAAAGGCTTATTTGGTATTTATTTGTTTTGTTTTTCCAAAACCTTTATTCCGTTCATGTAAGGAACTAATGCTGTAGGAACTTTAACTGTGCCGTCTTTTTGCTGGTAGTTTTCAAGAATTCCTCTCAAGGTTCTAGAGGTTGCTATTGCAGTGCTGTTTAATGTGTGTACATATTCTTTTTCAGAGCCTTTATTGTATTTTATATTTAGCCTTGCTGCTTGGTAAGAAGTACAGTTTGAGCAGGAAACAACTTCTTTGTATTCTTTTTCTCGAGGCATGTAAACTTCCAAATCATATTTTTTTGCTGCAACTGTTCCAATATCACCAGTGCAGATACTAACAACCCTATAAGGCAATTTTAATTTTTTATGGAGCTCCTCTGCATTTTTTATCAATTCTTCAAATAATTTCCAGGAATCTTCCGGCTTGCAGAAAATAAACTGCTCAACTTTGTTGAATTGGTGAACCCTGAATAAACCTTTTTCATCAATGCCATGGCTTCCAATCTCTTTCCTGAAGCATGGGCTTACTCCAGCAAATCTTTTTGGCAACTCATCTTCATTGAATATATGGTCCATGAATCTTGCGCCTATAGCATGCTCTGATGTAGCTATTAAGTATAAATCTTCATTGTCAATCTTATACATCATTGTTTCAAAATCTCCTAAATCTGTTACGCCTTCATATGGTTTTCTTCTTAGCATTAATGGAACCTCTGTAAGGATATAGCCTTTTTTTATCAAGAAGTCTATTGCAAATTTTTGCAGTGCAAGATCCAATAAAACTAATTCATTAAATAAATAGTAGAATCCACGCCCAGAAACTTTAGCAGCTGAATCAAAATCTCCTAGTTTTAAGTTTTCAATAATTTCCCCATGTGTTTTAAGGTCAAAATTAAATTTTTTAATTTCTCCCCACTTTCTTACTGTCTTGTTTTCTGTCTCATCTTTTCCTATCGGAACAGATTCATGGAGAATATTTGGGATTCGCATCAAATAATATTTAATTTCTTCCCTTAGCTTTTCCACTTTATCTGTAAGTTCAGCAACTTTTTGTGGAAATTCTTTAGCTTCCTTTATTTTTTCCTTTATGTCTTTGCCTTGTTTTTTTAACTGATTAATCTCATCCGTTATTACATTTCTTCTATGCCTTAATTCCTGTTCTTTTTGCAATAAGCTAAGATATTCATCATGTTTTTTCACTACTAAACCTACCCATTTTACTCTCTCAAGGTCGTTTCTTTTCTTCAAATCAGCTTTAACTAATGATATATTTTCTTTTATGAATTTTATTGTAAGCATAGTTTTATGCTAATAAGAAGTATATAAAAATGTTTTGGAAGTATTTTAATCTTTAGCAGTATAATAAACTCTTCTATTGTTTTTTCCCTTGTTATCAACATTCAGAATTTCTATTTTTCCGATTTCTTTTAAGCTCTTGACATGACAACCGCCATCAGCTTGAGTGTCAATGCCTTCAATTTCAACAATTCTTAATGTTTCAACATCTGGCGGCATTTTATTGGCTAACTTTACCATGTCTGGGATTTTTAACGCTTCTTCCCTTTTCATGTAATAAGTTTTAATTGGCATGTCTTTTTGTATTAATTCATTTGCCAGCTTAGCATACTCATCAATAAGATTTCTGTCAAAATTTTCCAATGAAAAATCCATTCTTGATTTTTCAGGCTCTATTTGACCTCCAGTAATCAGGGCCTTGCCTTTGTTATGAAAAATTGAAGCAAGAAGATGCGCTGCTGTATGCAGCCTCATTAGTTTGTACCTTCTCTCCCAATTAATTTTTCCAATAATTTTATCACCTGTTTTTAATCCTGGCTTGGAAACTTCGTGGCTTATTTTATTGTCAAATTTACCCACATAAACAACGGGAAATTCCTCATTGTTTCTAATAAAAATACCAGTATCATAAGCAACTCCGCCGCTTAGAGGATAGAAAGCAGTCTGATCCAAAACAACAAATTTATCGTCTTTAACGCTTTCAACAACAGCTTCAAATTCCTTGAGATAGCAATCATCCATATACAGGGCTTTTTCCATAGGCAACCAACATTGAATTTTATTCCGGCCTTCACAATTATTTGCCAATTTAGTAGTTTATATTTTGGTATAATCCTGTTATTTCACTAAAAATTATTATTTTTATTATTAAATTTTTATTTATTGAATTAATTTTTTAAGTGTAATAAATTGAATTTTTAATCAAATAATTGTGAACACATTTCTGAACTTTATTGGAATCTTATTATTATTTCTTCATAAATATTTTTTTAAATATGTCCTGCTTTCCTTCCCAGTCTAATGCTTCTTTTAAAACTTCTTCTATCGTATCTACTGGTATTATTTTTATTTTTTCAAGTTTTTGTTTTGGGACTATTATATCTTTAAAGTTTGACCCTGGCACTATTATAGTTTTTATTCCTGCATCAATTGCAGCTT
>Ga0209541_10017256_pt1 | contig 10586 bp, 10 predicted proteins | sample RifCSPlowO2_01_FD_184027 | JGI IMG/M metagenome (GOLD analysis project Ga0209541, IMG submission 184027) | Groundwater microbial communities from Rifle, Colorado - Rifle CSP2_plank lowO2_0.1 (SPAdes) (version 2) | ecosystem: Environmental > Aquatic > Deep subsurface > Groundwater | place... | reverse complement strand
TCATAGATTCAACCATTACAAGACCAAAGGGCTCTTCCCATTCAATTGGCATCAAAAAAGCAGTTGCATGTGAATAAAGAGGAGCCTTTTGTTCATCATTAACGGCTCCAACATAAATTACTCTACCTCCAAAAGAATTTCCAAGAGAAAGATAAGAATTTAATTTATCCTCTTCTTTTTCTAAATAGTGAGTAATATGTGGCTTTATTTTTTCTTCATAAAAATCTACACCACTAACATTTCCTGCAATGATTAAATCAAGACCTGTTCTCTTTGCAACTTCAATTGCATTATCCTGTCCTTTTACAGATCGTATGCTGCCCACTGATAAAAGATAAGGATAAGTTAAATTGGATAATCCAAACTTATCTTCATCAACACCATTATAAACTACATAATCAATTTTATGTCCTCTTGACTCGCAAATTCTCTTATGACTCTCACTAATTGAAACAAATTTACTCTTTCTATCTTTAAAACTTGGATTCTTCGATAAATCCCAAAAGCAATCAAGATCTGAATGAAGTGTAATCAGAGAAGGTTTATTCAATAAAAAATCAAATATAAGAACATTATCATCATGCAGATGAATAACATCAACATTAAGATTGTTAGAATATTTTATTGATTGTGCTATATGTTCTGCTCTTAAAGCAAAACCTTCAAATGAATTACTGGCTTTATCTAAAATATCATCAACTCCAATAGGATTTAAAATAGTGCTGTAAAGTCTACTTTCAGGTTTAGAACCAACAGGCGCAACAACTCCTGCAGATAAACCTCTAGAATGAAGCTCCTTATCTAATAAGTACACTATTCTTTCTGATCCTCCATATTCTAAGTCAGGAGTAACCGGTAAAAAAGGAGTAGAAACTTGTAAGACTTTCATTTTGAATTTAATTTATTTTGAATTTAATTTAATTGATTTTGCAAATTTAGGTATTTTTTTTGACTCTTCAACAATTCTTGGCCAAAGAAAAACAGCTTGCCTCAAAAGATCCATTTCATCATTTAGAGTCCTATTAACATAAGAAGAGAATACTTCTTCGTCAAATCTACAATATGAATTAAATAAGGCATTTGAAAATTGAATATAATGACCCTTTCTATCAAACTCGTCATTTGATTTTGCTACAGCCCTAGCATGTAATTTTTGTCCCCTATCAAAAATCTCCTGGATTTTGTCAGGGTCAATAAGAAGCCCGTCATCAAAAGAAAGGGTAAGGTCACTTATTCCATTATTCAATCTTCTAAGTTCATCCTTTAAAATAGAAGAAAGTTCTTCATTTAAATAATCACTTGCTAAAGAAGGCCTGTTGCTTGGACTTCTCTTATGAGTCTGTGTTGCATCAACATGAGCAGAAGCAACATTTTCTTTTTGAGACCAAATTCTAAATAAGTAATCTTCAAACCTAAGAGAAGTTGGAATAAAACAAGGTAAACCCTGCCTATTATCATAACCAGCAATTCCACAATCCATTCTCCAGTTAACCTTAGTAACACACGGTCTTAAATCAGACAAAACAAAAACCTTTGATAGATCATTCATTGTCACAAGTACAGGATTTCTAAAGAATTCATCAACATAATCTTTAATATCTATATCAGAAGAACCTGTTCTAAATGTTTGGGCAAGTTTTACTATTGAATCTCCAGGAACCTCACCTCTCATAAGTGTAAGCATTATTGAAGAACTTAAAGCTCCAGGTTTAGTATTATTAGTCAAAAGATCTGTGCTGCTATCCAAGACTAAATTTCCTCTCAAGTAAGAACTAGAAATTTCATCTACTTTTTTACCAAGAACTTCTAAAAAGCTAACCAATATGTTGTCCGGAGTATTTCTATATCTTCCTTCACGAGGAATATATCTTCCTCTTGCAATTTCACTTTCTTCTAATCCCTTTTCTCTTTCAAAATAAGAAGTAGGATGCATATCATCATCTGAACTAATAAAAAGATTACCAAGAGTGTAAACAAGGGTAAAATTTCTGTTTCCTCCATAACTTGGCCTAAAAATTTTATTTAGTAAAACTGGATCTATCTTAGTCCTTGTCTCAAGTCTTGATAAAAACCTTTTCTTTTCTAATTCGCCAACATACCAAATATCACTATTATAATCTATTTCTTCCTCTAAAAAAGAACTAAATGCTTTTTTCCTACCCTCTTCTCCTTTTCCATCATCAAATACAACTATTGGGATAGAATACCCAAAACCCCTAAAGTTTTCTGAATATCTTGCAACAGTTTCAGCAACTTCTCTTGGCCTATAAGTAGGAATAACAAAAACAGCCTCACTATCACTAGAATTAAAATGATTTTTTGTTTTGGCTGCCATGATAGTACTAAAATTTAATTAGTCAGCCAATAATAATTTGATTTATAAATTTTTATATAGTGTAGTAATTAAATAGTTAAATCACTAAACAGCCTAATAAACCAACTCAAAATCACCGTAAGCTTTTTTCAGAACATCTAAAGAGTTAAAGTTTATTTTATTTTCCTTTCCTCTCTGCTCAATTATTTGTTTTTGAAGCTCATTTGAATTAGAATCAACTAATTTTTCTCGAGTAACTTTTTGTATTGAAGTTTTTTGTACAACAAAAACATCTTCTAAGAAAAATACTTCAGCAGTAAAATCCTTTCCTTTTAAAATAAATCTTGATTTTTCAATATCCACTAAGTCACATCTTTGAGTATATTCAATTAAAGCATTAACTATCTCTTTAGAATCAGATCTTATCTTATCAACTTTTCTCCTATTTTCAGCTCCAGAAGTTTTATCTGTCTTAATCTTCTTTGAATTCTTTGCTTCTTCAAATTCTTTCTTGACTTTTATTAGATATTTTAGATTATCAAGAAACTTCTCTGGAAACTTGCCTTGTTTAACTAACTCCTCATCAAATTGCTTTAGTATGGCAGCTTCACTTTTCTTTTTTAAGATATTTTCAAGCATCTCAAAAACATCTTTGTATATTTGTTCAACTGACTTTTCATTAACTCTTTTCTCAATTTGAGCCCTTAACTCTCTTAATCTTTCAATATAATCAAGTGCATCTTTAGTCAGCTTATCAAGAAGCTTTCCATCAATATCCCCGGGCTTTATCTTAGCATGTTCCATTCCCTTATAATATTTTATTGCAATCTCATCAAAGATTTCTGCATATTTTTCCTCAACCATTCTTTCCTTTTTAACAAAAGTTTCTCTAAAAGCCTTTGAGGTATCATAAACATTTCCAGGTGCTTGTCCATAAAGCATTAAAAGCCCTTGAGTTGGAGTCATGATTCCCCAATAAAGATCAAGAACTGCAATATCAAAAATTCTTCTCTCAACAGTCTCTTTTAATTTATCCCCAGAACTCATAAACATATCAATTGCTTCAGGGCTTGGTCTAATCTTTCCCATTCTAAGTAAAGATTTCCATGGCAAGAAGCTTCCACGGTCATACAAAGGAATTCCATCTCTGATAAAATTAAACATGACAGGATGAGCATCTTTTACTCCTTCCCAAAAATCAGTCATTAGATTAATCTGGGGGGAGAGTTTATTTTTAACTCCTGCAATTGATTCAGCTTCAGCAACATAAGAATAAATAATTCCTCTAAGTTTTTCCTTTAATTCAAGCCTAGACATTCTCTTAACATCCGTATCATCAATAATTACAAAAACGTCAATATCAGATGTCTCTTTTGTCTCACCCCGAGTAATTGAACCGCCAATAACATAGCTTGAAACATATTTCTCAAATTTCTTAAGAACTAAAGACTTATGAATTTGTGAAACTCTAAGAGCGCCAAGAAGCCCCTTGTCCATAACAGGATATGACATAGAAAAAGCCTCCATGACATCAAATTTTGAGTCAAGCCCTAAATTCCATACATCAACAGGAGTCATAACATGAACCCAAAAAGATTCATTATGCTTTTTTGCAAAAGCTATTGCATCTATTCTGACTTTTCCAATTTCTTTAAAATGCTTCTCAGGAATTATAACAAGTAAATGAATTAGTTTTCTTTTTGAATCTTCTTCACTTATCTCAAACTCATGTTCAATTAATTTAGAAGCTTGCGCTGGAACAATTCCTATAGATTCAACATATTTATATTTTTTAGCAATATCTTTCTTAAAACCCTCAATTTCTTTTTGAGTCTTATCCATTTTCTTCTTAACTGTATCATCAATTTGATTAGATATAGGGAGATTTCCAAGTTTTGACTTAGGCACATAATCTGCAGCTAAGTTTACTTCAACTGAAGATTCATCAGAATCTTTTTTATGTGATTCTTCCATATTAAAATTCCGAATTGATCTTATTTAAATGTTATTACTAATTTTTAGTTTCATTAAGATTATTTCTTCTATAAATATTTCTAAAACTTCTTCTAAGTTTAATGACTTGTCTATTTCTTTAATTTATATTAGTTAATACTCTCTTTTATTTCTAAAATAAAACTATTTAGAGAGATTATTTAATTTAAGATTTCTATTCTTATTTTAAAAGAAATAATTATTAGTCTATAGATTATTCTTCCATAACATTAGAATAAATAGTTTTAAAAGTCTCTAATTTTTCTAGATATTATTAGGTCCTTTAGTCTAATGGCAGAACACTTCGTTTACACCGAAGAAGCGGAGGTCCGATTCCTCCAAGGACCATATAAATTAAAGGGTTAAAACAGCTCGGTTCAACCGAATCACACTCAAAATAAAGTTTTTGTAACATAATAGAAGCTTTATGATATATTAGTTTACACAAAGTAGATATGTTTTTTGACCAAAGTTTTAATAACTTTTTATCTCAAAATTTGAGATAGTTTTTTATAACCCTTTATATTAACATTAATATGAAATACAATAAACTTGTGAGAGATAAAATTCCAGAAAGAATAAAAAATAAAGGAAAAGTTCCTTTAATACACCTTGCTTCTGATGAAGAATATTGGGAAAAATTAAAGGAGAAACTTAAAGAAGAAGTTAGTGAATTTTTAGAAGAAAGCACTATTGAGGAATTAGCAGACATATTAGAAGTTGTTTATGCTATAAAAGATTTCAAGTTTAAAAAAGAAGATTTAGAAAAAGTTAGGAAGACTAAAGAAGGTGAAAGAGGAAAATTCAAAGAAAAGATTATTTTAGATGAAGTAAAAGATGAATAGCAATATAACAAAAGTTATTAATTTTCTACCCAAAAACATCTCCTAGTGTTTACACCGAGTAGTCCCAAGTTCGATCCTTGGTGGGGCCATATTGAACAATAAAGCTAAATGCTCAGTAAATAAATAGCTCGTTACAAAAGGTTACCTTTTTGGTCTATTTGTTTACATTCCTACTTCCATCATCATTTGAAATCTCTTTTATTTGTACTTTCAATTCAGAAAGAGCTTTTATAACATCCCAAATTATATTCTTATTTACATTTGAATATCTGTGTCCAATAATATTTCTTAATCTTGCAAATTTTCTCCATCTGACTTTCTTATAATTTTTCTTTAAAGAAAAAGGGATAGATTTTATTGTTTCTCCAATGAAATGAATTCTCATTAGAGTTGCATCAAAAAGATTTGAATCGCTAACAAAATCTTCAAGAGTCTTGTTTATCATTGAATTTTCAATCTTTTCTATCATAGAAATAATTTCCTTTAAATAGATTTTATAGTCTGACATATTTTACCTCATTCTTTATATAATTTAATTCAGGATGAAGGTCTTTTTCTATAACAAGGTCTATCTTTCTTTTAAACATCTTTTCAAGTAAAAATAATAAATCCATATAATTATCAAAGGTTTCTTTATCAAAATTAACAATTATGTCAATATCACTCTTTTTATGTTGCTTATTTTTGGCAAAAGAGCCAAAAAGTCCTATTTTCTTTACATTATACTTCTTAATATCTTTGCTTTTTTCTTCAATTTTTTTTATTATTTCTCTTGAATTTAATGTTTCTTTTGCCATATTATATATTAGAAATAGATTTATTTAAAACTTCTTGTTTTATAACTAAATTAGGCTAAAACTCAAGAAAACAAGTAGCTCGTTACAAAAGGTTACCTTTAAGATATATTAGTTTACACCGAAGAAGCGGAGGTCCGATTCCTCCAAGGACCATATAAACTAAAACAATTCGTTCCAACCGAATCATCTCAAAAATAAGTATCTCGTTAGAAAAGGTTACCTTTAGGATACATTAGTTTACACCACGTATAACATAGTTCTTTCAGAATTTAGAAAACTAGGGATAGGAAAAAAGTTAATGCAAAGAGGAGAAGAAATATTAAGATCTAAGGTTATGGCCATGTAAATATCCTAGTAGCTTCAAATGATTTAGAACTTCAAGAATATTATCAACAACAAGGATATAAAAAAAGGAAATACCTATACTTGGATGTTTAAAGAAGTTCAGGAAGGAAAATGTAGAATTTATCCTTACGGAACAAACTTATAACTATTAATGTAATTATTAAGTAGTTACAAAATAGAAAGGTTTATAAAACAATCTCACAGAATTTTATTAGAGTAAAATTACAATTTAGATATAATATGAAAAACAAAGAATTTACAATAAAAAAGAAAAAATTAGCTCGTTAGAAAAGATTCCCTTTAAAATGTATTCTTTTATAAACTAAAATACTTTTATGGTAATATAATCTAGAATTATAAGTACTAACTAATTATCTATTAAAAAATTCAACAGAAAGATTTAAATACTATATGTATTAGAGAGACATATGATAGATAAAGCCATACTAAAACACTGCCATAAAGAAGGATTTAAAAATGATGAAGTTTATGGAGCATATAAGATCTTTTTTGGAACTTTATTTTCGGAATCAAGGTTAAAAATTATTAATTTATTAAGAAAAAAAGAAATGAATGTCTCGGAAATAATGGCTGAACTTAAAATGAATCAGACCTTTGTTTCCCACGACCTTTCGAGATTAAAAAAGTGTGGATTTGTAAATGTCAAAGTTAGAGGAAAATTTAGGTACTATAGGTTAAATGATGAAACAATAAGCCCTCTTATGAGTTTGATTGATAAACACATGTCACAATATTGTATACATATTCTTAGAGCAATGAAAGGAGGAAATGAAAATGAAAAAAGTAAAATTAACCATTGAAGGAATGCACTGCTCTTCATGCGCAAGCAATATAGAAAGAAGTGTCAAGAAAATTTCAGGAGTAAAAGAAGCTTCTGTGAGTTTAATGACAAAAAAAGGAATCATTGAAGCAGAAGATAATGTTAGCGAAGAAGACCTAAAAAAAGCTGTTGCAAGAACTGGATATAAAGTTATTAAAATAGAATAAAAAGTAAGAATAATGGAACATAACCATAGAATAAATACTAAAGAAGAATCTCTTGATGAAAGAGAATTAAGAAGTTGGAAAAAAAGACTTATCGGAGCTTGGTCATTTACAATTCCAATTGCTCTTTTAATGTATATTCCAAAATTATTTGATTTTATGCTCTTTGAAGAAAATGTAATGACTATTATCTTGTTGTTTATTGCTTTTCCTGTTATTTTCTTTTTTGGATTTGAAACTTTAAGGGGAGGCTTTAGAGGATTTGTAAGTTTTTACTTCAATATGGACTCTCTTATTGCTCTAGGAACTGTCGTTGCTTATCTCACAGGAATTTTAACATTCATCATGCCTATTCAAGATTACTCAGGAATTGCAGCAATGATTATGGCTATTTTTATTACTGGAAAATATGTAGAAACAAAAGCTAAAGGAAGGGCAAGCAGAGAAATTAAAAAACTTCTTGAACTTGGGGCAAAAAAAGCAAAAATCTTAAAAGGAAAAGAAGAAATTGAAATTGACATAAGCGAATTAAAAATAGGAGATGTTATGATTGTAAGACCTGGGGAGAAGATTCCTACAGATGGAGTTGTTGTAAAAGGAGAAAGCAGTGTTGATGAATCTATGGTTACAGGAGAAAGTCTGCCCATTGAAAAGAGAGTAAAAAGTAATGTTATCGGAGCAACAATAAATCAGGATGGAGTCTTATATATTAAAGCAACAAAAGTTGGAAGCGATACATTTCTCGCGCATATTATAGAATTAGTTGAAGAACTGCAGGGAACAAAAGTCCCAATACAAAAAATGGCAGATAAGATCACAAGCATTTTTGTTCCAGTTATATTAGTTCTTGCCTTGTTAAGTTTTAGTGGATGGTGGTATTTTTCAGGAGAGTTGAGCAGAGCAATTGGAGTTTCCATCGCAGTTCTTGTGATTGCGTGTCCATGTTCTTTAGGTCTTGCAGTGCCAATTGCATTAACCGTCGGCTCTGGAATGGGCGCAAAACGAGGAATTCTTATTAGAAAAGGAGAAGCCATTCAAACAATGAAAGAAATAAAGATAATTGTCTTTGACAAGACTGGAACAATCACAAAAGGAAAACCAGAAGTAACAGACATTTATTCCAAAACAAATGAAGACTACATTCTAGAAATCGCTGCTTCACTTGAGAAGTTAAGCGAACATCCCATAGCAAAAGCGATTGTAGAAAAAGCACAATTAAAAAAATATCTTAATGTTAAAAAATTTAAGATATTAAGAGGAAGAGGAGTTGAAGGATTTATTGGAAATAAACATATTATAATTGGAAACAGAACTTTAATGAATGAAAATAAAATTTTATTAAAAATGTTTGAGTCAAAGATAGAAAATTATGAAAACGAAGGTAAAACAACTATGATTATTTCAGAAAATAAAAAAGTTATGGGAGTTATTGCTGTTGCAGATGCAATCAAAGAAGACTCTGTTAAGGTGCTTGGATATCTTAGAAGAAAAGGTTTTAGAACAGTTATGATTACTGGAGATAATGAAAAAACTGCCAAAGCCATTGCTATGCAAGCCGGTATAACAGAAATTATTGCTAATGTTCTCCCAGAAGACAAAGCAAAAAATGTTGAAAAATTGCAAAAACGAGGAATGGTTGCATTCGTCGGAGACGGAATTAATGATGCTCCAGCACTCAAACAAAGCAATGTAGGAATTGCAATGGGAACAGGTACAGACATTGCAATAGAATCTGGAGATATAGTACTAACAAAAGGTTCTCTAGTCGGAGTAATTCAAGCTATCAACTTAAGTAAAGCAACTTTTAGAAAGATAAAACAAAATTTATTTTGGGCATTTGCTTACAACGTTATTGCAATTCCAGTTGCAGTCGCTGGTCTTCTCCATCCAGTTGTGGCCGAGGCCGCTATGGCTCTATCTTCGATAACTGTCATAACAAATGCTAATTTACTAAGAAGAAATAGAATATAACAATACTTTCGCACAAAAAAATTAACTAAAAAATTTAATATATAAAAATTCCAATGAAAAGATTAAAACTAATATTCCTTCCTTTAATTGTTCTTGGACTTAATACTCTATGGGAATTTTCACATTATAGGTTATATACTGATTTAACAGGAATTTCTCCAACAGTTCACTTAATTCTTGCTAGTTTAACTGATTTAATTTTAATTTTATTTATCTTTTTTGTTAATTCTATTTTAAATAAAAAAATAAACTGGATTGAAAATCCTAAAAAGATAGATTACTTTTTTATTATTCTACTAGGAACATTAATTGCTACTGGAATAGAGATTTATTCTTTATCAGAAGGAAGATGGACTTATACATCCTCAATGCCTACAATTTTTGGAATTGGAATAAGTCCATTAGTACAACTATCAACCACAGCAATAATAAGTCTGAGATTAATTAATCCATCAAAATTTTTAAAAATTAAATATAAATATCTAAAGAAAAAATGGAAGACTTAATTAAAAAAAACAAAAGATTTTTTGATAAAATCTCAAAATATTATGACTTTAGACTTTTTAAAAAATGGCAGGAAAGTGTAAAAAAGGTAGCTCTTGAAATGATTGATATAAAAAATAATTCAAAAATTCTTGATGCAGGATGCGGAACTGGAAGTCTTTTATCTATGTTAAAAAAACTAAAACCAAACACTAAATTATATGGCATTGATATATCTCCTAAAATGTTAAAGATAGCTAAAAAGAAAGTAAAATCAGCTAACCTAAAATTAAGTTCTGTAGAAGAAATAAACAAAAAAGAGTTCTACGATTATATCTTCAGCTCAGATGCTTTTCACCATTACGAAAATCAAAACCTGGCAATGCAAAATTTTTACAGGGCCTTAAAACAAGAGGGCCACTTAACAATAATTGATTTTGATTTTGGAATATTTAATTATCTTCTCCATAAAATTGAGCCTGGAAACAGCAAGATGAATTCCTCTTCAGATTTCAAAAATTTGTTCAAAGAGCATGGATTTTATGAGATTAAACAAAAAAGAGTTTCACTGGTTAATATAATAACTATTGGAAAGAAAAAGAAAAATATTTAAATAGTAATTTCTCTATATATAAAAAGATGAAAAAAGAAGATATAACAAAAGTTGAGTGGATACTGAGAATAGGTGTATTTGGAGCTTTCTTAGGCCATGGTATTTTTGCTCTTCTAATAAAGCAAAGTTGGATTCCCTATTTTACTTCAATAGGCATTTCTGAATCCACTGCAGTAATTCTTCTTCCAATAATAGGAGTCACTGATATAATCGTAGCAATT
>Ga0209541_10017255_pt1 | contig 10586 bp, 11 predicted proteins | sample RifCSPlowO2_01_FD_184027 | JGI IMG/M metagenome (GOLD analysis project Ga0209541, IMG submission 184027) | Groundwater microbial communities from Rifle, Colorado - Rifle CSP2_plank lowO2_0.1 (SPAdes) (version 2) | ecosystem: Environmental > Aquatic > Deep subsurface > Groundwater | place... | reverse complement strand
TTTTTATCAGAAAAATTAGTTTGTCCGAAGGCAACTAATTTTTCATATGATATTAAAGCCAAAGGCTTTAATCTATCTTTCGGTTAGAATTCTCATATCATCTTACTCATTTAAATTAGGCAGAAATATTATATATTTTCAAAAATATTTCTTAAAAAATAAACCCAAAGCTGCTTTTTATCCCAGATAAGCAGCCTTGCCTGCAAGAGCTGCTTTTGCTGATCTTAAATAATTCTCCTCAATCTTGCTGTATAACTCCATGTCTGTTTTTGTCACGCTTGGCTTGACTTTTTTCAAAGCTTCTTCAAAATGCTTCTTAAATATTTGTTCTGCTTTGATATCCTCTCTTAAAGCAAGCATTGCTGCTTCTCTAACTAAATTTTCTAAATCAGCACCTACAAATCCGTCTGTTTTATCAGCAAGATCCTCAATCTTAACGTCTTTTGCCAAAGGAGTTTTTTTAGTGTGAATTTTTAGTATTTGAAGCCTTCCTTCTTTTGTTGGAGCTTGAACTAATAAAATTCTGTCAAACCTTCCAGGCCTTAACAAAGCAGTGTCTAACATGTCTGGCCTGTTTGTTGCTCCAATTACTGTAATATCTTTCAATTCTTCCAAACCATCCATCTCAGCAAGTATTTGATTCAAAACTCGCTCTGTAACTTTTGTTCCGGTCTCTAGTCCTCTTCTTGAAGCTAAAGAATCTATTTCATCAAAAAAGATTACGCAAGGAGAAACCTGTTTTGCTCTTTCAAATATTTTTCTAACACCTCTTTCCGACTCTCCAACCCACATGCTTAAAAGAGACGGACCTTTAACCTGTATAAAATTAGCTTCTGATTCTTTTGCAACTGCTTTTGCCAAAAGAGTTTTTCCAGTTCCTGGAGGGCCATAAAGTAGAATTCCTTTTGGAGGTTTTATTCCAATTCTTTTAAATGCTTCTGGATGTTGCAAAGGCCATTCAACCGCTTCTTTTAATTCCTGCTTGATTTTATCTAAACCTCCAACTTCTTCCCATGAAACATTTGGAGTTTCAACAAGAACTTCACGCATGGCGCTTGGCCTGACAACTTTCAGCGCTTCTTGAAAATCATTAGCAGTTACTTTTAGCAATTCTAAAACTTCTTGAGGTATTTCTTCATCTTCTTTTAATTTTATTTTTGGAAGCAACCTTCTTAATACACTCATAGCTGCTTCTTTTGCTAAAGAAGAAAGATCTGCTCCGACAAAACCGTGAGTTATTGAAGCAAGCTCGTCTAGACTCACATCTTTAGTTAACGGCATGTTTCTTGTGTGAATTTTTAATATTGCTAATCTGCCTTCTTTATCAGGAACATTAATTTCAACCTCTCTGTCAAACCTACCAGGCCTTCTTAGGGCAGGGTCAATTGAATTAGGCCTGTTTGTTGCTCCAATAACAACAACCTTGCCTCGTGCTTTCAAACCATCCATCATTGTTAATAATTGTGAAACAACTCGCCTTTCAACTTCTCCCTGCACATCTTCTCTTTTTGGAGCAATTGCATCTATTTCATCAATAAAAACTATTGCTGGAGCTGTTTTTTCAGCTTCATTAAATATATCTCTTATTCTCTTTTCAGATTCTCCGTAAAATTTAGACATAACTTCCGGGCCGTTAAGCAAAATAAAATTAGCTTCTGATTCATTTGCAACAGCTTTTGCCAAAAGTGTTTTCCCAGTTCCAGGAGGTCCATGCAATAAAACTCCTTTTGGTGGTTCTATTCCTAATTTCTCAAAAATCTCTGGATGTTTCAAAGGCAGCTCAATCATTTCCCTGACTTTTCTTACTTCTTCTCTTAATCCTCCAATATCTTCGTAAGTAACATCAAGAAATTTATCTTCAGATAATTCAACAGCTTTAGGACTTACAACAACTTCTGTATTTTCAGTTATTACAACCGGCTTGTTTGATGGGTTTGTGTTTACGATTAAGAATTTTATCTGTCTCAAGCCTCCGAATGACATTCCATTCATTCCCCCCATATTATTGAAAATATCTCCGAAAATATCTCCGAATTCTCCAAAATCTTCAGACATCAAATCTCTTCTTCTCTGAACTCCTCCAAGCACAACAATATCTCCTTTTGTTACAGCTCTTCCTAATAAACCTCGCCTGAATAATTCCGGATCTCCCTGAACAATAATATTTTCCTGCACTGGAGCAATTGATATTTTTTTAGCTTCTTTAACATCTGCTTTTTCCAGAGAAACAGATTCTCCAACTCCTGTTTTTGCATTTTTTCTTATTATACCATCGATCCTGATTATTCCCTCCCCAACATCTGCCGGATAAGCACGGTCAACAATTGCAACTGTTTCCTTGCTTCCTTTTACAGATATAACATCTCCTCTTCTCAAACCTAAAGACTTCATTGTATCATAATCTATTCTTGCAATTCCCTTATATGCATCATCCTGTGATGCTTCTGCAACTCTTAATTTAATTGCCTTGTCTACCATGATTATTATTTTTCTCCTTATTTTCTTTTAATTGTTTTTCTTTAAGATTTCTTTCAATAATTTCCCTTGCAGTTAATTCTTTATCTCTTTCAACTTCTTTTTCATATACCTTGTCAAAAATTAATGATAGTTTTCCCATTCTTTCAAAGCTTAAACTCACTATTTCATCCATTATTCTGTCCTGCTCGTTTATAAAGTTCACTATTTCTCTTGGTATTGAAACAGTATAGCTGTTGCCTACCATTCTTAGCTTGACATTAAATCTTTTATTTCGCAGATTAAGATAATGCTGATATTCCAATTCGTCCTGCGGATGTATAATTCTGCCTCCGCATCTGGGGCATTGAATTACCCTGAATGAAAACCCGTTTTTAATAAACTGGATTCTCTGCATTTTTATGCTGCAGGTTTTACAAAGTATTGTGTTTTCGAAAATATCGGACATTTATTGTTATTTTTGGTTTTGTTTAACATGGTGCTGTGTTCGGTGAAATGAACACAGCTGTGAAAGGGGGTGAAATGAATACTTTATATGTATCCATCTTCGTGTATACATAGATATATACACTATTTAAACTTTTCGATTCTTGAAAAGTTTAAATAATTTTTACTAATTATCAATTTAATTTAGTTAATATAACCATATCTCTACTTAATTTATAGTATATAATCTATAGAAGAAAGATTAAAGTTTAATATCTCTAGCGTGAAGATTATGGAATGATAGAATTATATTTCAAAATTATTCTTGAATCTACACTATACTAAATTTCTCATTTGAGATAAATTTAACATAATCTAAGGTATGTAATGATTATTTAATTATAATATTTATTATTAATAGTATGTTTTCTAATTTATTAAATGCCAGTGATTGATTATATGCTAATTTAATTATCTCATCCGATTAATATTATATCTTAATTAAAAAGTTTTTCGTTTATGAAAATTCCCAGGAATAAAATAAACAATCCTAATAGAAACCCTCCAAGAACGTCACTCAGCCAGTGAATGCCAAGATAAAGGCGTGAAAAACCGACGATAATGTCTGTTAATGAAAGAATTACCGTTATGAATATTTTTGCATTTTTATTTCTTGTTTTCAAATATTTCCAAGAAAAGTAGATTATTAATCCCAGAAAAACAACCGCGCTTGCCGTATGCCCGCTTGGAAATGCGTAGCCTGAATAAAGGTAATTGAATAAGCCGCTTTCTGATCTAGGCCTCTGGACAAGAATTTTTAATCCCCAGATGAAAAATGCATTAACCAGCATTATAATTACAAAAAATAAAGAATCCCTATATCTTTTTTTATACTGAAGATAAAGAAAGATAATAAATGATATTATAACTATAGAAACCAATCCAAATAAATAATGAAGTGCTGTTGCAATTGTGTTTAAAATTTGATTATTGCTGAATGAAGCATTTTTCATTAAAATATTAAAATTAATATCTAAAGTTATTAAAAACCCATTATTTATTATATTAAATATTGTGAAAATGAATAATATTAAGGCTAAAATAGAGATGACTAAATAAGTGGCTATTTTATTTTCTTTATTCTTCATATGTTTCATTAATTAATATATATCAAATGCTATTTAAATAAATCGGCTAAGAAATAAGTTTAAATAGCATTTTAACGAGATAATAAAATGGATAAGGAGCAAAATAAGACGAGCAATATTTTAAAAAAATTCTGGAATTTTATCTGGCATGGAGACAGCTGGCTAAGCTGGATAACATTTATTATTGTTATATTTATATTTATAAAATTTATATTTTTCCCAGCGCTTGCGCTTGTAACCGGGACACAGCTTCCAATAGTTATTGTTGAATCGTGCAGTATGTATCATGACAGAGAATTCAGCAAATGGTGGGGATTTAATAGAGATTGGTATGATAAGCATGATATTACAGAAGATAATTTCAGCCAGTTTTCTCTGGAAAATGGTTTTGCCAAAGGAGATATATTTTTTGTCACAGGAGTAAAGATAAATGAGGTTAAATTAGGAGATGTAATTATATTTACAAGTGGTGATGCAAAAAGAGCAATAATACATAGGGTTGTAAGCTCTAATCCTGTTCAGACAAAAGGGGATAATAATCCTTCTCAGTTCTCACTTGAAATGAACGAGAGATCAAATCCTGAAAGAATAGATGAGACAAATATACAAAAAGACCAGATAGTTGGAAAGGTTGTCCCGTTGAAAATACCTTATTTAGGATGGGCTAAGCTGATATTTTTTGAGCCATTAAGGCAAAGGGAAGAAAGAGGAGTTTGCCGTTAGAAATTTATGAAAAGCTATTTATTGTATGAGCTTTAAAATTAATTTTTGATATCATAACCTTGCCTAATTTATATGAGAAATCGCTTAAGCCAGATTAATTTATGGATTAATCGCTAAATAATCTAATATCCCAGATTATAAACTTGAATTTACTTATTCTTTTTTGCAATACTTTCAATAGCCTTATTCATATATACTGCAGAGAAAAACAAACTTAATACCACAATTAAAAAGCTTATTTGATCATATAAGCTAGTCTTCGGAACTATAGACAAAAAACCTATAACATTTCCTGTAATATTATTTATAAAGGAAAAAAACAAGACTATTTGATGAATAAGAATTGTAATCAAGAGTATCATGATAAATAAAACTGATTTTTTTAAATTGCCAGAGCAATTCAGAGTTATTTTCAAGCCTATAAAAAAGGTTATTATTCCTATTATAAGCCCGACAGCCATAATAATATAATTAATTGTTGTTATATCCATAAATCTCAATGTTTTTTACGTTTATTAATTTTTGTATTATTTGTTTTTTTTATGTTCTCATTCAATTCTATCCTTTTTTTAAGATTTAACATGCCAAAAATCATAAAAAGCCAGAATATTATCGGGAAGTAATAAAGATCTATATTATCCAAGAACTTATTTCTAGAGACAATATTAAATATTTCTAATAGCGAAATAATTCTTCTGATAAATGTCAGGCTTAATGCAATTGTTATCAAAAGCCAAAAATTCGATTTTCCAAGCATTTTCCCAATTTTTATTACAGTGTATATGCCTATTACCTGAAGAATAATTATAACTATTGTAATAATTAATCCATTTATATTAATAATTAAAGCCATTTTTCCTCTTTATTTTCAATAGCAGGTATTCTTAGTTTTTAAATGCTTTTGCAAAGATAACCTCGGGCTTTTTTGACTTGATTAAGCCCGCTTTAATAAAGTCCTGCTCGCTTACTTTGTTAATCCTTAGGTGTTTTTTAATCTTTCTTATCTCATATATCACAACTGCCAATAAAAGGATGAGTAAAATAATCGTTGAGTAAAGAATCAAATATTCTGTGGAAAATGGAACTGCTCCAACATAAAACCATGCTGTTGCGCTTGCTATATCTCCGTTAGGAGTTGTAGTTTTAACATAAAGAACATAATCTCCGTTAGGGGTATTTTCAGGTATTTGAAATATTTTAGAAAGACTTACTTGTGTTTCAACTGCAACTGTTTCAGAATTTCTATAAATAATATTATTATCCGCATCTTTTATTTCATAATCTATTTTTACATCTGTTCTTCCTATTCCTCCAAGGTGATATAGTTTAATATTCGCAATCAGCTCATTGCCTGCATCTATAACTTTAAATTTTTGGGGTATTTCAGCACTGACATCAAAAAGAGCATTTTCTGATTGGACTTCTATTGCAACTGGTATTTCTTTTGTGCTAGGACTTCCTTTTTCGTCTACTATTATTTTTCCGAGATATAAATTCGGAACAAGTGATTTCTCTGCAATAAAGCTGATATTTAATATTTTTTCTTTTCCAGGTTCAAGATCAAAATCTGTTTCGCTTATTTTTACAAGATTTTCAATTTTTTCAGGCTTAAGAGAGAATTTTAATGGGCTTGTTCCGGTATTTTTTATAATCATGGTTTTTGAATCTGTCTGCCCCTGTTTTAATTTTATTTTAAAGTTATCTGGAGTTATTGTATATTTCTTTATGTTACTAACTGTTCCACTTCTATCTCCCCCTGAAGATGCTCTCGCCGGAGCGCTTTCTTCTGATGATGTTTCTTCAGATGAATATTCTGAAAAATGAGTAACATTAAATGATAAAATGCCGCTGGAGTAACTATTTTTAGAGCAAATTGTTGCAGGGCAGACTTCTCCATTTATTAATATTCTTGGATTTGAAAAAGCTAAATTATAAAGCGAGAGTGTTGCAGACTGGTTAAGCTCTGGAAGGTAACTGGAATTTATAAAAATCAGATTTCCTGCTATTTTAAACAAGCTCTCATCGTCAAAATCAATATCTTTGCTTAAATTAACACCTACATTAAATTTAACCCTCCCGTAGGTAGAGTTTTCTAGTGTAAAATTTGAGATATTCTGCATATATGCCTTTCCTAACTGCTCATAATAAGAGAGATTGGTTGAATTCCCTCCAGAATACTTAGTAAAATTTATCTGCCAGCCGTGGCTATCATTTACAAAAAAAACTATTGTTGTTGAATTCACAAAATTAAAGCTGTCATTTGCATAAAATCTAAGAACATGTGTTTGCTCGTCATCTACATGCAATGTTATATTTCCGGTAATAGTGTTATTGCTTTCACCGTCAAGGCTATACCACATTCTGCTAACACTTGAAACAGAATCTCTAACTGTAAAGTTAAGGCTAATATCTCGGTAATTATAAGTTCTGTTTGTTGGAGAGTAAATTGTTACGTTTGGAGGAAGAGCATCTACGACTATTGAAAGTGTTGTCTGCTGGGTAACTGCCTTCCCACTTACTACTTTTCCTGTTATGCCTCCTTCAGAATCATTATTAATATCTTGAGAAGCGATTACGTCAGAAAATATTATTAAAGAAAAAATAAATACAAGAATTAAAGCAACTGCTAATGCCTCTTTTTTGAAAATAGACTTCATTGGTAATGAAAATATAAGAAGTATTTAAAAGTTATCTCTATGCAGAATCTATATCCTAAATATATTAATTTTAAATTTAGTAATTAGCTTAGATGTCTAATAAATCGGGTTAAATTAACTTATTATGTTCTGAAATCACACCATATTTTTTCCTAATTTATACGAGTAAGATACTGAAACTTTTAATTTTAACATAATTAATTCAACCAATAAATCATGTAAAAGTATTGCAGAATTTTCAAAATAAAGATAATATCATCTTTTTATTTCTGCTTTCTCTTTCTGATAATCCAGAAAACTATTGCTGCAATAATAATTATTATCCCTATTATAATATAGATAACATAGGCTGTTGTGTTAAAGAAATTTGAAGCAGGAATTCCCTGTTTCTTTTCAACAGACTTCTCGCCTATAATAATTGTAAATGGCTGGTCAATTGTGCTTCCAAAAGTGAATGCACCCTGCGGAGATTTGATTGCTGTGCTGAATCCGACTGTTACTTTATGGGTTTCTCCAAGACTTGCATTTTTTGGTATCTCTACTTTTAAATCAACTTCTGTTCTTCCACCAACAGGTATTGTATAAATTTTATCTGGATCAGCCAGTTTAACCAGGTCATTTCCCTCAGTTACTATAACTTTAACATCTGAAGGCTCTGTTGCCCCCCCGTTCTGAAGAACAAATTTCAGATTTTCCGAGGCTCCTGGGTAAAGTTTCCACTCTCTATTTTCCATATACGGGGCTGATACTGAAAATGCTGATATCAATGAAATAAGAAAAATAGCTAATATAATAAATAATGAAAATACTAAGAATATTTTTGAATTAATCAAAGTAAAATTACCAGTTGATGAATTCTTACCACGGTTTATATTATTAGTTATATTAACAGCATCATTTGCTCTTACATTTTCAAAAATAGCATATGATTTTCCATCTATCTTTCTACCTTTTTTACTATTATCTGAATTAATTAACGATTTCCCAGTTATCTTATTATTTTTTATAATCATCTCTTTTTTATTTTGCATTTATTTCTTGTTTATTAATAAATATTTTGAGTTTTTAATTTATATTACTGTAATTTTCAAAGTCCAAGCTCCCTGTGAAGCTGTTGAATATGCCTGCTGTATCAGTTCGGGACCTGCAGTTCTTAAGCAAAGATACAAATCTTCCTGGCCTGTTTCCCCGTTGTTTACAGTGAAATTTCCTCTTGGAAGTGTTGCATTAACATAAGTTCCATTAAGGATTATAAAAGCATTGCCTGAAATTTCTGAGAGATTTATTGCTTTGCCTCCAGTGGCATTTGTAGCATTATTTATAAAATCGCATTCTGGCTTTGCTGCCCCTGTATTATTGCTTATTGAGAAATTTCCGCTCGTTAAATTTTTTCCATCAGACTCTCCCACTAGGTGTGTTGCATTAACGCTTATTCCTCCAGAGTAAATGGGCTGGTTTCCAGTATTATTAAGCCTTAAAGCCCCTGTTGCAGTATTGTTGTATGAACCAGGATTTATAGCTGAGAATGCTAATGAACCTGCTGCAACAAATCCGGTCAAAGTATTAATAGTAAGGACTGTTGAGGCATTTGAAGCATTGTTTTCACTTAAGTCTTTAACAGAAGCATTAATAGTCCAAACTCCGTCACCATCAAACCAGTATAAAGTAACTCTGCAGGAAAAATTAGTTGTATTGCTTCCTGTAGTTACTGCATTGCATGAATAATTTGTTCTTCCTGCCTGGCCTGTTTTACTTATATTAAGAACAGCTGATGTTGTGTTAATGTTTGCAGCTCCATCAGCATCTGTAACACTGAAGTTTATTGTAATATTTGTATCAGAAGGCCCGTCATTCAGTGTTATTCCGCTTTGGATAAAAGAATTATTATAAATCTGAAGCACTGCTGGCGCTGTTCCTGCCCCGACTGAAATATTAATGCTTACAGTTCCTGTTGTCGACGCTCTTCCGGTTATTTTATTAAAGAAATCAAAAAAACCTGCTGAAACAAACGAACTGGCAAATAATACAATTAATATTAATATTATTGAAAAAATAATAAAAATTTTAGCATTTGTATTGTCCATAACCCCTCTTTGTTTTTTTTATAATTATATTAATGTTATATATCTTTTTAGTAACTTGTAAAGTAGGATATTGTCAACTTATTATGAGTTAAGTTTAAATATTATGTTTTCCTCCTGATTTAAAGGAGGTAAAAACATATGAAATGTTCTAAATGTAAGTCTAATGATGTTATCAAAAGAGGAAAAAACTATAATAAATCTGGAACAAAACAAATTTATCTATGCAAAAAATGTAATAACAATTTTGTAGAGCCAGATGGATTCGCAGGAATGAGATATAACAAAAAAGATATTGTTCGAGCAATTCATTTGCATAATGAAGGGCTTTCACTTTTCCAAGTAAAAGATCATCTGTGGCAACATGATGGAATAAAAGTTAGCAGAGAAGCGATAAGGGAATGGTGCAACAAATATTCTATTTTTTTAAAATCAGGTAAATGAAATTGTCCATCCAACAATTAAAGGAAATATTCATTATGATGAAAAATATATTAAAGTTAAAAGAAAAGATTGTTATGACTTAAATGCAATTGATAATAAAACTAAATTTATTTTAGCTCATTTGTTCGTCGAGAAACGAACAAAAAAGAAATGTTACGAATTTCTAAAACAAATTAAAAATAATTGCTATGACCAAATATTGTATATTTACAAACAAGAGAAGCACAAAAAAGTTGAAGACAGGAAGCTAATAGAATTTACTTGTGATAAATTTGCAAATTACAAAACTGCATTTAACAAATTGTTTTCAAGAACCTGTAGACTGAATTTTGGAGTTCCGATTGCCCGTAAAAAATATAATCTTGAACATAACAATAATCCAATTGAAAGATATAATGGAAAAATAAAAGATAGAATAAAAAATATTAGAAGTGGATTCAAAAGTTTTGATGATGCAAAACATTTTATGGATTTACGAAAGATAGTTTATAATTTTGTAAATCCTCATCAAGAACTGCAGGGAAATACTCCTGCAGAAGAAGCAGGAATAGATTTAGAATTGGGAAGGAATAAGTTATTGAGTTTAATAAAATTTGTTCAAGATAATTATATCACACTAACTTGACAGTATC
>Ga0209541_10017252_pt1 | contig 10588 bp, 14 predicted proteins | sample RifCSPlowO2_01_FD_184027 | JGI IMG/M metagenome (GOLD analysis project Ga0209541, IMG submission 184027) | Groundwater microbial communities from Rifle, Colorado - Rifle CSP2_plank lowO2_0.1 (SPAdes) (version 2) | ecosystem: Environmental > Aquatic > Deep subsurface > Groundwater | place... | reverse complement strand
TAATTCTTCAATCTCAACGCGATGTTTTACAGTGCAGGTGTTGGCGATTACAACATCCGCATTATCTGTGCTCTCTGTGATTTCGTGGCCAGCCTGTGTAAGCAGGCCTGCCATTATCTCGCTGTCTGACTGCGAGGCAGCACAGCCCCATGTTTTGATACAGACTTTCATTTTGCAGGCTTTCCGAACCAAGCCTCTTTTTTAGCCTTTCGGAGCAACAGCCAGAACATTATTCCGCCGGCCGCGATGAGCAGAAGGGAGGCCAGCTGGCTGAAAAACGCAGCGGCAAAGCCAGATATTACAATCAGCAATGAAATTACGCCGCTAATCAGAAATGTTTGCTTTTCCATTAGGCAACCCTTCCGCCGTTCTCAACCTTTCGCTCGGGCTGCAGCAGGACTATGCCTTGCTTATCTAAGACGCCAAGAACCAAACACTCGGACTTTACGGACGCAACTTGTTTTGGCAGAAAGTTTACGACTGCCAAAATTTGTTTTCCAATTAAATCCTTTGCAGAATAAAGCCCGGTGATTTGTGCGCTGGAGTATTTTATTCCAACTGGCCCGAAATCTATTTTTAATTTGTATGCCTGCTTCTTCGCTCCAGCGTTTGGCTCTGCAGCGAGGATGGTGCCTACTCTCATATCTACTTTCTCGAAGTCTTGCCAAGTGATTTCCATACAATTGTCTTAAAGCAAAGGTTAATAAATATTAAGCCAGAATTTGTGGCACTAATCTATCTTATTTTATAACTGGAACCCGCTACTCGTGCCTATTCCCCACACTACGCAAGAAAAATTCCGCAGAATTTTTCTCTGGTTTCGCGCATTTTTCATAATATGTGCCTTTGCAATATATTACGAACAAGAAACAAATGTTTAAATAGTAGCAATGTATTATAATATAAGTGGTTAATATGGGTTTGGAAGCAGTAACGGAAACATATGTGCCGCAGGCAGTATATGAACTACCCCGCGTTATCGGGGAAATAAACGCAGGCGGACTGTACGCCTTGTTGAGTGGAAGTTGCGGACCAATAATAAGCAGCGGAAGAAGCTTGCTTATGGCGCCAGGTCCAGATGTAAGTTTGCTTTTGGATGTAAGGGACTCAACGCTAAATACTGCAGTTTTACGTGACAGAGTGCCCAGTTTGGACAGAGATTTAACAAAGTATACATTCCATCCAGATGGTGGTTTGGGAATACGAATACTCGGACAAGGTAAAGTGCGCTCAGAGCAAGGCGATAGATAGATTTTTATGTTTTAACTTTTAAAAATTAGTATGAAACGCTCTGATATATTAGAAAAAACAAAATATTTAACTATGTATTCCGATAAGCTTCTCAAAAGTGATCCAATGCGATTTTTAATGTTTTTGCAAGAAATTTTGGGCGCATACCTAAAAAAATCAATTAAAGAAAATGATTTTAATCATGTAATATTTGAAATTTTTGTTTCTGATGAAAATACGGCCATAAATCAAACCTTGCGTGAATTAAATTGGAGTGATTTGAGGGAAATAATAAGTATAGAAGAATGGCCGCGAGTAAAAAAAGACACAGTATTACGGCTTTATTATGTGGTGATCAATAAATTTTTAGAAACAAATAACGAAACGAGATTTAGACAAAATTTAAAAAATATGTCCGAACTAATTACAAAAGAAATGACTAAAGGATAACAGCTAGCTGGCCCACACTATTTTCATTATAGCAACATTTATAAACTTTTCTTCTGTTGGTGTTAGATGCAAAGTTTAGAAGATGTTTTACAAATAGCAGGCAGAGTAGTTGAAAGTGAGTTCGGTGCTCTGCCAAAAAACACAAACTTAGTTATCTTAAATCCCAACGACTGGGACAAATTGAAGCGAAGGCGAAATGCTGAATCTGCAAATGGAATATTTTTGCCACTGACACAGACTGCATTCATAAGAGAAAGTGGAGATATAGATACAATACTGCCTGAACTGATACACGAATATTTTGGTCACGGTTTATATTGTGAGCAAGCCTTGCCGGGCAAAAGGCTTGTGGAATTTGAGAAACAGCTCAAAGGTCTAGAACGAGCGTTATGCTTAGATATGTCCGGCGATGCGCGTATTTGTATTGTTTACTGGCCTAACGCACGCACCGTGGTTCGCATATCAGAACTCCGAGAGGATATTAAGGCTGAATTGATAAAATCTGGTGTAGATGTTACGCGGTATGACGCCGCACTACTTTGCGACAGCAATGATAAATCAATTCGGGAATATACTCAAACCTTGAGGCGTGCAGATTCGCACTTCAAAACATTCCTACCGATTTATGAGGGCTTTGCGGTTTGGATGGAAAAAACTGTTTTGACAGCACTTGGCAAGACTGATTTGTGGATTAAGCGTGAGGCTGAACTTCAGAAAAATAATCCGCAGTATGCGATTTTCTTGGAAGAAATAGAACGCGCCCAAAATGATGTTGGTTTTCTCCCATTTTTGTTTGCCATCGGATTTCCAAAGAGATATGATGTGCAATCCATAGAACAGGTGCTTGCAAAACAATTATCGCCCGAAACAAAGATTGCGTTTGCAATATTATATGGTTCGCAAAAAGCGCACTCTGATATGGATTTATTAGTAGTTTTAGATAGCAATGAAGATGTGGTTCGGCATAATTATTCTACAAACGTAGATGTGTTTGTATCCAGCAGGAAAGCTTGTTTGGATCGCGCACGAAAATTTGACCCGCAATTTACGGAGCCGCTGCTTACTGGTCGCGTTGTGCTTGGTGATGTGGCGTCTTTTGCACAATGCCGAAAAGCTATTGAGGTTAGCCAGCCAGACATACATTTTTTGGAGCAAAAAAGTTTGGAGCTCTATGTAAACGCTTTATTGTTTTTTGCAGAACACCGGCGAGCAGCCGGATTGGTGCAGCTAACGGGCAATGATATTGCTAAAGCAAAACAAATTATTTTGTATGATAAGCGTGGCCAAGCTACACGGCAATTGCTTTTAGCACTAAATGAACTTGAATTTTCGTTAAGTTACTTGGCATTTGCTAATAGATATAAGTTAATCAAAAGGCTGGTTTTGTTTAGTGAAATAGAATCTACGCCAGACGGGCGCGCAGAACAGTTGTTATTGACTATCCACACATATAAAAAATCTATAGAAACGGGGCGCGCTGAACTGTCTGAAGCTCGCGTCGTACATTACTTAAATGATGCGAGAACTTACTTGAGACAACATATGACTATTTCATCCCGCTCAGCACCTTAATCCTCTTTAGCATATTTGGGTGCGTGCTCATTAGCTCCATCATTTTGTCAATTCCGGACAGCTTGATGTGCCGCTCGCTCAGATGTGCTAATTCTTCCGCATCAATGTGCCCGCTCTTGTCTAAGTCCAGCGCAGCCAGGTCTTGAATGTCGTGGTGCGCCCGCGATATATCATTTGCGAAAAATGCTTTCATGCCTTCAACTTTCTTCAGCTCGTGCCTTGAACATTTGGCAGAGCCATAAACCAATTTATACAAAGCAGATGCAAGGGAATGCGGCTCGTTCCCCAGCGCAACAGAACCGGCATCTGCGTAATACTCCCTAATTCTAGAGGCATACAGCACCAAGAGATTTGTTACAAAATAAAGTATAAAAGCAAAAATACCAATAGCCGCGGCGTTGCTCCTGTTATCGCCGCGCGACCACATCATGCTCCATGCGATGTACCACGCAATCATAGGAATTACAGAAATTAAAGTAATGACTGCGACATCCCTGTGTTTCAAGTGTGAAAGCTCATGGCCTGCAACTGCTTCCAGTTCTTTCTTGCTCAGCAAATTCATAATGCCTTGGGTGAAACAGATTCTCCCATCCGAGGCCCAGCGGCCAAATGCGAATGCGTTTGGTATCTGTAACTTTGAAATTCCAATCTTTGGTTTTGGGATTCCAGATTTTTTTGCTAACCGCTCAACCATTGCGTGCAATTCCGGCTCCTCTTTTTCAGAAACATATTTCACGCCCATTGACCAGCCAACGATTGACGGGCCAATCAAATACTGCAAGAGTGTCATCCCAACTGCAAGCACGCCGAAAAAAATAAAATTCCCGAAACCAAGGTATGTGCTGACCGCAGCAATCAGGGCGTAGATAATTCCGAACAGGGCTGCAACCAGCAGCCACATCCTAATCTTTAACCACCAGACATTTGGGACAGTTGGCATGAACTTTTATGTATGCTTAAGTTTTTAAAGCCTTTTACAATACAAATGCAATGGACAAAATACAGCTTTTTGCAGCTGGCGAGACACTTGCAAACTTGGCAGGCCTGCATGGCACGTACAGATTCGAAGCTGATGACGGCCAAATACAAAACATCCCATATGTTTGTGCCATTGTAACTGAAGATGGTTGCGGCATCATAGTGCACAACAAACTAGAAAACCTTGTGGAACGCATAGCTGCTTATTTAGTGTACGAAAGGCAAATGCGCGACCATAACCTGTCTGAAATGCTGATAGAATTCACAGTAACAGAACAAAAGACATTTGAAAAACCGTTGAAACAAGAAGACAAGGCGCGGTTTTACGAAGAACTCTTGCAGTATTCGGAAAACAAAATGCCAACTCCCTTTGGCATAACTTTCCGGCTTGAGCCGAAAGGCGAGCAATTCAACGAAGGCATTTTAGTCCAGTTTTACAAACAAAATGTTTAATAAAACAACAATTGCTTAATTATTTATGCTTCCCGAACTCAGTTCAAAATTCCCGGAATTGCGGAAAAGAATAATCGCGCCGTTTGTCATAAACACAAATCCAAACATTATTTCTGCAATTGCATTGTTGGCTGCAATCGCAGCAGGCTACTTCCTCTGGCAGAACATCTTGTTGCCTGCCACCCTTCTTATTTTGCTGAACGGATTTCTTGACATGCTTGACGGAGAGATTGCAAAAACCTACAAACGAGAAACAAAGCTCGGGGATTTTTTGGACCATGTTTTTGACAGGCTTGCGGATGTTGTAATCCTTCTCGGATTAACACTGAATGAAAATGTGCCTGATTTCTTAGGGTTTGGAACAATCATCTTGGTTTTGCTGGTCTCTTATTTGGGAACAGAAGCGCAAGCCCTGACCTCGCACAGGCTTTATGCGGGCCTGCTCGGCAGGGGAGACAGGCTTTTGATGATGACAATCGGCGTGCTGCTTGCCATCAAGTTTGGGGTTGCGCTTTACTGGCTTGCTGTACTTTTGTTTGTGCTGTCAGCAATTTCATTTGTGCAGAGGTTTATTGTGATTTCAAAAACGCTGGCAAAAGAGAAAGTATGAATTAGTATATACTTTAACTTTTCGGCTCACGCCGCACTAACTTAATCACTACCCAATATAATCCGGCACGTCTTCTAAGTCCTGCGGCTCTTCTGTCGGCTGCTCTTCCCCCGAATCATCATCTTCCATTTTTCTTTCCTTCTTTTCTTTTTCTTTCAGCTTGACTAGCTTGATGTGCTTTGAATCGTGCACAATGTCTATTTTATCAGACAGATGGTTATTTAAATAATACGCTACCGTGGATTTCTTCATGCCGGTCTTCTTGGCTATGTCCCGAACCCATGTCCCGTGTGGGCTTGCATGCAATGCGTACATGATTAATTCCAACTTGTGTTTGGAGGGGCCTGGCTTGCGGCTCATTTCAACCTCAGCACAAGCCTTGTTGCATGGTCTTTGAAGCCAAGGCTATGATTAAGTGTGAAGGACTTTTTGTTTTTTTGGTAAATATCTATTTCAACATATCTTGCGCCCTGCTGCCCAAACCAGTTTATCATCTTTTTCATTAGGTGCCTGCCAAGCCCTTTGCCGCGAAAGGCAGGCCGGACATACAAATCGCAGCCGTAGCCTACTTTCCAGTGCTTATACAGCGTCCGCTGTTTTTTGTAAATCCAGCCAGTCACAAATCCAACAATCTGCCTGTTGTCTTTTGCTACAAAGCAAACCCATTTGCTATGCTTGGTTATATTTTTTAGCCATTTGATTAAGTGCCTGCCGCTGTTTTTATTTACCTTAAAATTTTTATTAAACCGCGATTCAAATCTCCATAATTCCATCTCTAAGTCTTCTATCTGGCTCAGCTGTTTCTGCTTCAATTGGACGATTTTCATGCCTTTCTTAGCCAATTGTCCAATATATATTTAGTTTTTCACTGAGTATGAACAAATTCATACTTCCCTATAGTAATTTTGGACAATTGGACATAATATAGTTAAAACAGCACCGCCAAAAACTATTTACAATAGCTTTTAAAGAGTTGCTAAAAAAACAAATACCATGATACCGCCGCGCAGCGTATTTCATAAATATGTCATGGAACATTATGTATTTGTTGGGCAGGGCTACGAATCCCAGCACGATAAATATAGAGCATACATACGCAGGCTAAACAAATACACGCTAATCTTACATACTATGAGCAGGGCCTCGCCTGACTTGCGCTGGCGCATGGGCTGTGTTTGGGAGCCAATTGGCATGAATGGCGAGCAGCGGTTTCTCGATGTGGGTTTTTACCGGCAGGGAAAAATACGCGCCATTGGGCGCTTTATGCGCGCAGAGCAGAGCCTCGTATTATATTTAGAGAACAATTTTGTGCCGAGAATGTCTGCACGGCTCGAGGCAGGCACGGTTAAAATCCCAGACTGGCGGGAGCAGATTAAGATACTTAATGTCGCATTAAACGAAACCCCAAAGGATGATTTACTGGCCCGCATGGCTTAGGAGGCGGGCTCAGCGCTTCCAAAACTTTTTATGCCTTTTTATCATACAAATACCATGACAAACAGCGAAACAGTTGAAGATTTTATCCGAATGGCTCAGGACCACAAGATGTGCGTTGATATCCGAGGCAATCCCGGCCGCGTGATGCTCCGTGATCCCCTGATTGCCAGCAACCCGCAGTTTCAAAGGTCTGTCGTAAATCTCTACGGCAGCGCCAGAGAAATAGGTTTTCATGACAGCGTGCTTGATAAGACCACATTTAATCTGGGCGGAAGCAATAATGTTTTCATTTTAGCAGTATCGGGAATCAGCGTTTTAGGCGCACCAACATTTAATATTGGCTCGTTAAGTAGCGATGTCCTGAGGAGTGCGGAATACAGGCAGTTTACTGGCAACAGAAATGCGCTGGATGAGATATTAAGGGACTTCGGGCAGCATAGGGTTAGAACATACCAAGAACGTGAGTTTGATGTGCTTGACCCAAAAGGCTTGCAGGCAAAGGCCCCCGAGCTTGTTGAAAAGCCGATTGAATATGCCTCAAGGGCATCAGTTAGCCCTGTTGAGGTCTTTACGCAGGAGCAGCTAAGAAATTTCTCGCTTCCCGGCATCATAAACGGCGCCCTGATTCTCCGTTTGGTAGAATCTGCAGAAGAGCCCTTAACTTTTGAAGGCAGTCTGGGTTCTATTTTCAGGTGCGGCGACATAGCATATGGTGCAACAAACTATCCAACAGCAATGCACTATTTCATCAGATATTTGAAAGAGATACCAACAAGTGAGCGCGTTTGGAACAGGGTCTGGAATGTCGTTGAAAAAGATAGGGCATCTGCAACTAACTGGCTGCAGGACATAAGCGATGTTGCACCATTTGACCCGGACATGTGGCTCCGCAAGGGCAGGGCGGCAGACCTTGCACAAAATCCTAGCCTTAGTTTTGATTTTTACTACGAAGCGCTTATGCGCAGGCCAACCTTGGAAGTCTGGGGAAACCTAAAGGCTGCGATTGAAGCTTCCCGCGGCCCGGATATGGGATGGTCGCGGCTCTCACAATTAGAGCAAATAGAGCCGCATTCGCCGCCGATGTGGTTAAAACGGGCAGCACTTGCAGAACAGCTTGGTGTTGAGAGAAAGGCAATTTATTATTACAAGCGGGCATTGGAGCTTGACCCGAGCAACGAAGCAGTGCTTTCAAAACTGAAGGGTTTGCTAGCAAAGTATCATCCGAAGTGATATGTATATGACAACAGACCTAGAATTTGCAATAGATGAGTATAATGCCTTGCTGCGCCTGCGGCCAAATGACATTGAATTGTGGTCCGGCAAAGCAATGATATTGCAGCAGATGCGTGGCGGCGAGGCAGAGGAGCTTACATGCTATAATCGCCTGCTCCAGCTTGCTCCGATGAACTTTTTAGATACGCACATAAAGACAACTGAGTGCTACCTGAGGCGCAATCAAAAACAGAAAGCAATAGAATTCTGTGATGGCTTAATAGAACAGCACCATAAAGAAGCATGGTCGTGGTATCTTAAGGGACTAACATTATACAACGCAAATGAGTTTAACGAAGCAGTCGGTTATTTTGATGAGGCTCTGAAGATTAATAATACAAACCTGCAAGAGCTGGCACTATATTGGAAGATGTCTGCCTTAACTCATGCTAACAGGCACGAAGAAGCCTTTGGCATGCTAAACTCTTTTCCTGCTCTGGCAGGAAAAGCAGAAAGAGGCACGATAGCAAAAATATTTACAGGCATAGCGCATAAACATAAAGCGATAGGTGCTAGAAAGTTTTGGCCATGGGGTAGATATAAAGAAGCAAAGGAATTTTACGAGAAAGCAAAAAAATTCGGCACATACGATGTCGACCTCGAAGTAATGCTAAAAGATGACGGGAATGTAATTCTCTCTACAATCTCGGGCTTATTTACCGGCGGAATAACTGGCGGGATGGCTGGCTTTGCAGTTCATCCATCGCTTGCGTCAATTCTGGCAGGCGGTGTGCTTGGAATCGGAGTAGCAATGCCGCTGCATTTAAAATTTTACCAAAAAGACCCTGGCCTTGTGTATGCTTTGAGTGCAGCATCCTTTGGCTTGATTGGCGCAGGGATTGGGTGGGCGATAGGCGCTGGAGGAGCGTACACTCCGTGCGATAGCACTAGCGGTATCTGCAGCCACGATCCGCTTTCTTCGTCATCACTTATTTCTGCAGACTGGAATGGAGTAATCACAGAAACAGATAGTTATGGCGATGTAATAAACAAAACTACATTGAGAGACATTGTATTGCTATACCACGTGCGCGGCGCATTTGCAGGCGGCATAATTGGGACTTCATTTGGCCTGCTTAATTCATACTTCGCAAAAATTGATCCAGAGTCAGGCTCTCGATTATTAATCCACATGCTTGCAGGCGCAGGCGTGCTTGGCTGGGCATTAAGCATTCCCTTTGGTTGGGGTTGGGGCGGGATTGGTGGCGGGTTGCTTGGCGGTTTTGCAGGTTTTCTCGCGTATCTTGGTATAGCAGAGATGAAAAAATGAACTGACTTCTCTAATAACTGCAACTTGCACTCCAAATAAAGTTATTGTGAAGCGCTGGGTTTAAAACCCCGCAGTTTACTGCGCTTCACAATTCAAAAATTCGCGGGTAAAGCGAGCATCGCAAAACCACGGGCTTTAGCCCGTGGATAGATGCGAGCAGCGAGTTTTTGTTATTTAAAAAATTTATCAAACTCTGCTGTGCCCGTAACCCCTTGAAGCAGTGTTGATTCATTCCTGAGTTTTTAATCCGCACCGCAATTTAGAATTAAATCGCCTTAACCAATAATTTCATCCTATTCAAGAACTCTTTAGCCACTTCTAAAATAAAATTAGCTGTTTCCAAAGAATAAGTTGAACGGTAATTGGCATCCTCTCTGCTCCGCATTGATGCCTTAAAATCATCTACGTACCGCATTTCAAGCAAGCCAAGCTTGCTAAGCTCTTCCAAAACAGAAATAATAACATAATGTTTTTTATCTCTAAATCCTAATTTAAATAACACTGCTCTTGCTGCATTGAACATTGAATAATAGCTTTGTACTATGGACCATTTGTAATCTTTTTCTTCGAGAGAATTTTCTGCGCGGTCCAAATCCATGCCTGCCTGCTCTAAGAAGTGATTTATGTGTTCCAGCGGGCTTGGTGTTTCGGCCAGCAAATCGTGTTTTTCAATTTCTTTTTTCAGCGCCGAAGTTATTGTATTTCTAATATCACCAAGCTTCGCGCCGCCAAATTGTCCATTTCCAAGTTTCATTTCAAGCTATCCTTATTTTATCTTTTTCCACGCGTTCATAAAAAGGCTTATCTTTTCTTGATGCCTTTGCCCATTCGAGTTTTGTAAATATTTGAAATGTGATTTTACGCTCCAGCTCTTTTTCTAATGCCGCAAATTCTGCCATCGCCGCCGCCTGCGGAACCTTATCGCCGATTATTAATATATCTATATCACTTTTTTCTGTATTTTCGCCTCTGGATGCAGAACCAAACAAATATATCTCACATTCAAATTTTTCTGCGAATTCTTTAGCATCGCTATACAAAAGCACTACGTTAAAAAATATCTTGGCTTGCCTAACTACTGCATCTTCCGAATTTGTATAAAATAAATAAGTCCTGCCCACTCGTTCGTATTTTATAAAGCCAAAATCTATTAGTCTATTTATCCACTTAGTTGCTGTAATTTTTGACAATTTTATAAGTTTTCTTATTTGCGCATGCGTAAACTTTTGAGTTGGGTTGCTAGCAAAAAAATACTGCAATCTAAGCAGATTCTTATCCAATATTATTCTCTCGCGCCACATAGTATAACAAACTAT
>Ga0209541_10017250_pt1 | contig 10589 bp, 14 predicted proteins | sample RifCSPlowO2_01_FD_184027 | JGI IMG/M metagenome (GOLD analysis project Ga0209541, IMG submission 184027) | Groundwater microbial communities from Rifle, Colorado - Rifle CSP2_plank lowO2_0.1 (SPAdes) (version 2) | ecosystem: Environmental > Aquatic > Deep subsurface > Groundwater | place... | reverse complement strand
GCTACTGATTATTGATCTGGACAAAAGTTCTGTATAGACGGCGGGTCCATACAGACAGAATGTCCGAATCGTATCGTAGTTCTTTGATTGTTCGATGAGAGTGGATGTATAGAAAAAATGTACATTAAAATTTACTCAACGCTTTAAGAAGAACAAAGGAGAAAGAATATACGATGAGAAAAGAGAAAAAAGATCCGTATAACAACAAGGAAAATTATTTGGCGTGGAAGAAACGCGCTCAGAATAGCGTTGCTGGTGTAAGTGAACAGAATCGTGCGCTTTTGCTGAGATATTTGGAAGACATGGAAATAGGCATTACAGAGAATTCTGATGATTAAGTCATATTTTGTTCTGAATTCTCTGTCTAGACAATTCTGTTTAAACGTGACACAACCAACAGAATTGTCTATAACGTAGGAAATGCGACGAAAAAAGGCGCGAGGAGCTTTATTCATCTCAATTCGTTGAAAGACCGCCTGATTTCTCTGATGAAGAAGGCAAAAGAGACGTATGGGTTAGAGGGTATTATTGAAATCAATGAAGAGCAACTCCATCAGCTCTTTGCGCGGATGCGAGACGGCACGATTACTAAACCTAATGGAAAGAAGTATATAGCTGTCTGGGATTTTGTGAAAATATTTAAGGCATTCTGGCACTGGTATCAACGCATAGAGAAGAAAAGAGGGAAAGATGTTTCTGACATCACCAAAGACCTTGACACAACGCAGGAAAAGCCTGACTGGGTGTATTTGACAGAAGAGCAAGTGAAGACACTTGCTGATAAGGCACGTTCTGATTATCGTGTGCTCATCTGGTTTTTGTTTGATACAGGCATTCGTGCGCCGACAGAGCTCATGAACATACGCGTTTCTGATTTTTATAGTGACTTTAAAGAACTACAAATACGAGAGGAAACAAGTAAGACATTCGGCAGAAGAATTAAGCTGATGTTGTGTTCAGAGATTGTCAAGAGACATATTGAGGGGAGGAAACTCTCAGGCGATGATTTTGTGTTTACGTTTAATCCTGCAACAGTAAACAAATACATGAAAAGACTCTCTGCACGTATCTTTGGAGATACAGTAACACCTGCTGGGCAGAAGTATTCGGAATTAACTATGTATGACTTTCGCCATATTTCGTGTTGCTATTGGCTCCCACGTTACAAAAGTGAAAGTGCTTTAAAATATAGATTTGGATGGAAAGGAAGCGATAAAATCCACTATTATAGTGAATTGTTAGGCATGCGTGATACTATTGCAGAAGAGGATTTGTTCATTGATGTGACAAAAACAGAGATTGAAAAAGAACTACTGCGAGAGCGCAAAGAGAAAGATCTAATGCGGGAAGAATTAGATGAGATGAAGAAGCAAATGACTTTGGTTTCACAATTACAGAGAATTCTGATGATTAAGTCATATTTTGTTCTGAATTCTCTGTCTAGACAATTCTGTTTAAACGTGACACAACCAACAGAATTGTCTATAACGCAGGAATTATTCAAAAAAATAGGAGCAGAGCATGTCGAGTATCCTCTCAAAGTAATGCTTAAACAACGCGCATAATGCAAGTCGAAACATCATGAGCCAATATTTTTACAAAACGGATTATCGCAGGTCGAAAAGGAACGTTGCTTCAAAGGCGTTAGCTCGAAGGCAACGTTCGATTGTCGTTCGTGAAATTGAAGGCGAAAGATTTTTTGAAGGTGATGAACTTAATGCATTTGAGCGCGATTATCTGCTTCGTCAGTGCTTCTTGAAAATTAATACATTCAATATCTTTGGGAGGAGAAAAGAGTATTTTGTCAGACCGAGAACGAATGAAGGCGGAGAGCATTTCTTTTTGACAATGCATCTTGCTCGTTATCTGAAGCGACATTTCAAGGTCTGGCTTTATCAAACGACGCTTCCCGATATTCTTTTTGAATTTAGGAATAAACTGATTGCGATTGAGGTAGAGACGGGGAAGGTCTTGAGAGATAAGCAGAAATTTTTGAACAAAGTTGCTTTATGCAATGAGAACTATGGAGATGATTGGTTTTTTGTGGTGACCAATCGTAATTTGCTTGGCAAATATCGTAAATTTGGAAAGACATACACAAGAAAGTTTGTACTTAAAAAACTGCGTTGGTATGTGAGAAATAAGCCGCAAAAGTCACAGACCCTTGTTGATAGGTATAAGGGTTATAGACAGCAGTGTCGGTATTATTGAGGGTTTTTGGGAAGCAGTGAATATGTGCATATTCTTTTTGGGATGTAGCCAATGTCGAGGATAAACCGTTAAGATGACAGTATCAGATGAGCGAAACATTTATATAACATGATAATCTAAATAATTAAGATTTAGATGTTAAGAAAATGAAGAAAAAAGTGATAAGAAACGCAAAGGGCATCTCCAACAAAGAAGTGAAAGCTGTAGCTGAACTTGAGTTTCATGAAAGACGGTATTTTAAACGGGAGGACATACAGCATCTGTTCAAGAACAACAAAGAAATGACGAATACACTTTATGGGCTGACAAAGAAGGGCAGGATTGTACGACTTAACAAAAACAAATATTATCTTGTTCCGCTTAAAGCGCGACTTGGAAAGTGGACAGATGATCCGTTTATTGTTATTGATGAGACTATGGATGGGAAAGACTACGTTATCGGGGACTGGGCTGCCGCAAATTATTGGCGGCTTACGGAGCAGATACCGTTTCGCTATGACGTGTACACTACAAGACGGCAGGGAACTTATACACTCTTGGGGATTCGGGTTGTATTTCACAGAACAAGCAAAGAGAAACTTAAGAGGGCAGTTACTCAAAGAATTAAAAACCATCAATTTCTTATTCTTAATAAACGGAAGATGAAGCAATGGATGAAACAAAAAGAATAACTCTTAACGCCCTCGATGAGCTTGCCTTAAAAGATGGTTTTACGATACCGTTGCTGACAAAGGATTATATGCTCACGTATATTCTTTACTTGATAAAGAATGTTGAGGGAATCTATTTTAAAGGTGGAACCGCGCTCAATAAAATATTTCTTCATCATGCTCGTTTATCCGAAGACCTTGATTTTACTCTAGCACGAAGTGAAAAAGAAGTCCAAAAAGAAATTCACTCGATTCTTGAGAAGAATGAATTTGTAGAATCGATGAGCGAAGGCAAGATGGTAGATGGATTTCTACGAATGATTGTGCACTATAATCTCTATTCTAGAACTGGAGAAGTGTTCATTGACCTCAACAAGCGTGCAACCATGCTCCTGAACTCTGAAGAGCATGAAATCAAGCACTTTTATGAAGGATACCTTCCCAAATTCTCTGTACCAACGCTTGCTCAAGAGGAAATGATTGCTGAGAAGCTAAAAGCAACGATGACGCGCAACAAACCGCGCGACCATTATGATATCTATAAGATTATAGAAACAGGATTGCCTTTGAATTTACATCTCGCAGAACAAAAATGCAAAGAGGCAGGAAAAGAATTCAGCATTGTTCGCATGTTCAAGAATGCGCAAAAACTAAAGACGCAATGGGAGCCCGACCTTGTTCCTCTCTTGGCAAAGGAAGTGTCGTTTAAGACTATTATTAAAACATTGGCGATGCATTTTAAATTGAAAGAGGAGAAGGAGAAAGTGAGAAAACAAAAGGGGCAACATGAAAAGTAAAGAAGTTGTATTTAGCGATAAAGAACTTACGGCTCTTTACAAACTTATTAAGGAATCTCATGAGAAAGCTCCTCAAACAGAGGAAGATGCACACTTTTTTTGTGTTTCATTGCTGCACTCGCTTTACAAGCTGACTGAAGCAGAGACAAAGCAACTTGTGAAGAAAGAGACTCCTGTATTCCGGATGGATTTGGTAGGAAAGAAAACTTAGGTGTCTCTTTTTTCAGTGGCACAAAGTTGTCGTTTTCTAGTGAGACAGTTTAAAAAAAGAGCGTTTGTCTTTTTTTAGTGACTTGGTATATAAAATTACATGTATAAAAAAATATCGTTTTCAGGTGTTTATGAATATATAAAGAATTAAGATCTATTTTATTCATGAGAACGCAGACTATTGCAATGGCAGTACCTTGCAGACGGTGCGGCGCACTCTTTGACTTGAGCTATGACCTTGCTCAATACGGCGAAGGCATGGCTGTTGAAGAAGTGATGCGTACACTACGCACGAAGCAGATTGCGAGAACTGCTCTCTGTTGGGATTGCCGATCCTAATAGGGCTATTTTTATTTTCATTTATTTTTCTTTCTTAGAAAGAAATATATTTGTCTTCATAAGATTTATTAATCGACTTTTGTGTGAATTTACATGGATCTTCTTATTGCATTGATACTTGCGGTTGTGCAGGGAATTACTGAGTGGTTTCCTGTTTCAAGCTCAGGTCATCTTGCATTACTCGAACTGTTGTTTGGTTATGATGAGGGTTTGTTTTTCGGAATTGCTTTGCATTTTGGGACGTTAATGGCTGTTTTTGTTTATTTTGGGCGAGACATCACAAATATTCTGCGAGAACTTTTATCTTTACGCTTTCAAACACCAGATGGTAGACTAGGAGTCCTGCTAGTAGTTGCTAGCATTCCTGCTGCAATCTCTGGCTTTTTGTTGCGCGAGATTATTACACAGATTTCTGGAAATATTGGTATGCTGGCTCTCGGGTTCTTAATTACAAGTATTGTTCTACTTGTTGGTTCTGCTGCGCCCAGACTAGCTAAGAGGCGTCTTGGTATTGGAGGAGCTTTGCTCATTGGATGTATGCAGGTATTCTCTTTATTTAGAGGTATTTCACGAAGTGGTACGACTATTACTGCTGGTTTGTTGATAGGATTGCCTGAAAAAGAAGCTGTGAAATTCTCTTATTTACTTTCTGTGCCTCTTATTCTTGGTGCAAATATAGTCTCGGTTGGGAATAGAACTCTTCCTAGTGAATTGCTTTGGGCAACATTGTTAACATTTATTGTAAGTTTGTGCGTTATGCATTTTTCTTTTATTTATGTGCTTAACAGAAGGGAAAATTTGAGATGGATTGCAGGATATGTATTGTTGTTGGCATTGGGAGTCGGGGCTTATGTTATTTTAGTGTGATGTAAGGGAGAACATTCTAAGAAAGTCTTAGGTCCTGAAAATTTTATATACTTGTAAGATTTATTTGTTGTATGTACACTTTTGTTGTGGCAAACATCAAGACTGAAAAAAAGTTGCGCGAGTATCTTTCCTTGAGAAACGATGTTAAAGAGAAGATTGATAGGTTGAGAATTGAGCCTAGAAAAGCCAATGGTGCTCATCCATTACATGGGGCTTTGGCAGGGAAATGGGCTTGTTGGCTAGGTTCAAACATTCGAATGATTTATCTTATAGATGATGAAAGAGAGGAGATTATCGTTATGGCAGTTGGAAGTCATAAGATTTACTAGTCAATAATTGAATTTCTTGAGCTTTCCTTTTTTGATGTTCTTTTCACTCAATTTAAGCTGGGTCATGAGGTCTTTGTCTTCTAGAATCTCTTTTTCTTCCAGAGCACGTATTTTATCACGTATTGACTCTCTAATAAACTCTGTTTTCGTCATGTAGTGATGTTTTTGCATCACTTTTTCTATTGCTATAAGGAAGTTCTCTTCGATTTTTAGGCTGACATTTTCCATACTACTATGTAGTATTAAGTAGTATTTAAAATTATTGCTTCTTTGGAAGATTATCCCACAACTGCTTTAATCCTTCTTATTCCTGCCGCTACTGCTTCTTCTTTTATGATCTTGAAATTCCCGATTTCAGAAGTATTGGAAACATGAGGTCCTGTGCAGATTTCTTTAGAGAACCAGCCAGATTTTTCTTTTTTGTCTTCGATAGTGTAAATTGAAACTAGCTCTGGATATTTTGCTCCGAATTCTGATTGGGCACCAGACGTAAAGGCGTCTTTGAGAGGTATTTCTGAACGAGTGACTTTTAGAGAGGATTTAATTTTTTCGTTCATAAAATCTTCTATCTTCTTTATTTCTTCGGGAGTGAGTTTGCGGGAAAAGTTGAAGTCAAAACGCAGACGTTCTGGTGTGATATTGGAGCCTTTTTGCTTTATATTTTGAGAGAGAGTACAACGGAGTGCTTCGTTTAGCATGTGAGTTGCAGTATGTAGTCTTTTTACTGCATCTGAATTGTCTGCAAGACCTGATTTAAACATTCCAGCGCTTGCTGTTCTTGAGAGGTCTTGGTGCTTCTGAAATTCAATATTATATTCATCTAAGTCTACATCTATTCCTCTTTCCTCTGCCAATTCTTGTGTCATCTCAATAGGGAAGCCATAACTTTGGAATAAGAGAAATGCTTCCTTTCCTGGAATTATTGTTTTTAGTTCTTTTGCTATTTCTTCGAATTTCCTGAGTCCTTTTTCGAGCGTTTGGTTGAAGCGAGACTCTTCTTCATCTAACTGTTGCGTTATAAACTGATGATTTCTGTGGAGCTCCTGATAATCTGGATAGATAGGAAGAACGGCTTTTGCTATTCTTGAGATGCAGGAAGATGTGATATTTAGGATGCGAGCATAACGGATTGCTCTTCTGATTAAGCGACGGAGTACGTATCCTTGACCGACATTTGAAGGTTTGATTCCTCTTTCATCTCCAAGGATAAATGTTGCTGCTTTAATATGGTCTGCGACAATGCGCATTGCACGCGTTTCTTCTTTGTCTTCTCCATATTGTTTATTTGAAAGAAGTTCGATTTCTTTTATTATTGGCTGGAAAATTGAGGAGAGATAATTGTCTTCAAGACCATTGAGAACTGCGAATGTTCTTTCTATACCTCCCCCGAAGTCTATATTCTTTTGTTTGAGCGGAATGTATCCAGATTTTGTTTTATCATATTGCATGATAACATCATTTCCTATTTCGACCCATCTTTCATCTGAGGGATCGAACTTTTTTGGAGCAGATTTATTTGAAGTCCAGTAGAACATCTCCGTGTCCGGACCACAAGGACCTGTCTCTCTTGCTGGACCCCACCAATTATTCTTTTTAGGAAGAAATGCGATGCGCTCTTTTGGAACACCTAAGGATATCCAGATTTTTGCAGATTCTTCGTCTTTTGGAGCATCTGAGTCTCCTATGAATACTGAAACTGCATATTTTTCAAGAGGAATTCTCAGAACTTTTGTGTGGAACTCAAAAGTGTATTTTATTGCATCTTCTTTGAAATAGTCGCCGAGAGACCAGTTGCCGAGCATTTCGAAGAACGTATGATGGATGGAGTCTCCAACTTCATCAATGTCGTCAGTGCGAATGCATTTCTGGACGTTGACAAGACGTTTTCCTAGAGGATGCTTTTGTCCTAGGAGAAAGGGGACAAGGGGGTGCATGCCTGCGGTTGTGAAAAGGACGGCGGGGTCGTTCTCTGGAATAAGAGAAGAGGAAGGAATATGCTTGTGAGCTTTGCTTTTGAAGAATTCAATGTATGCGTTGATGAGTTGCTGTCGGGAGGTTATTTGAGACATGAAAGAGTGGAGATAAAGGGGTTAATAAAATTTAGTGTTAAGAAACGTTTGCGCAAATTAAGTTCATAGTTGCTGAATTTGTTACAGATTTATTATTGTAATTTCTAACGTCACAATATGCTCCAAATTTTGGAACTTTTGTTTCATCAACGATTGCTTCTTTGCTCATCATACTTGAAGTAATATATATTTTTTCATAATATCTGTTCTGTATTTCAGGACTATCTGCAGAATTTAATCTACAATCCACAAAAATTGGTTTCTTTCCTGCAGAGCATGCTAAAAAATGTATCGTCGTTTTTTCAGAGTAAGGGATATTGAAAGACTCTTCTGTACGCTCATATCCAGATATTCCTGCTGATCCTGGAATACCTTGTACACCTTGCACTCCCTGACTACCATTATTATCTTTTGACGATGTTAAAATATTATTATAAATTGCTATTCCTGATAATATCAAAGAAATCACTGCAATTACAAGTGCCCATGTTGTTGTTTTGTTCCACACTTTCTTTTTGAGTGTTTACTACTTAATAAACTTTTCTGTGGATGTTGAGATTTTGCTCTTGTGAACGGCCCCCTGAGTGTCGCAAAGGCGCAGTCATAGGTTAGTTTCACGAGCACATCATCATAAGGTATTATTGCTTCCAGTATTAGGTCGATTCTCTGGCATTGTTCATTGTTTTCTCTTGCGAACAGACGAGGAGTTCTGTTCCTGGATGGTCGTACTACGTCTTTACACCATTGCTCTTCTACTGTTCTGTAGAATTGAATTATATTTCTGTTCGCTTCACAATCGATTGCTCCTGTAAACCTTCTCTTTACTATTGTCGGATTTCCTCCTGCAACTGTGTCAGCTATTTCTCTAAGCTTGACTCGATTCAATCCCTTGCTTCCAACAATTTCTACTTTTGCAGTATATTCTGGTTCTTTGACTGAATGTTTGAAGGGCATTTCTTCATATTTCCATCCTTTGTAAAAATCAGGCATATCAGGAGATACTATCCTTGGGCTCATCCAGTTTTTTCTTGTTTTTGTTTTTAGCGTATCTCTTGTTATTTGTACTAGTGTGGGGGTTAATGCCTGTGCCTCTGTGTATTTGTATCGAGCAATACGACAGTTATAGAGAATTAGCCTAATTTTGTTACTTCCTGTGGCTAATTCTCTAATGGACAATTAGAAAAACAGGGAACACAATCAACCTAATTGTCCATAAACGGAATCGTACAAGGTTCTTTGCTGTGGTAGAGGTGTATTGTTCCCAGAATTTGTGCGTCTGAAGATTCTACCTCTATCCTCTGCGTGCTGCACCCAAACCAGTTATATAGAGAACTGCGTAACTTATAGCCTTTTTTTGTACACAGTTCTCTAATACATCACTGCCAAAAAGTGTGCTATAAACAATGCAGTGATGTATATCTAAAGTCTATCTGCGTTACGTTCATTCTTTTTATTAAGAAGCGCGTTTAAATTCTTTTGTGTCCTCACTGCAAACTTGCAAGTTTCCTTCTTATTTCTTCTACTTCTGTTTCCAATGTCTGTTTCTTTTTATGAGCTGCTTCATGGTGACTATATTCGTGGGATTCATGTTTTACTGTTTTTGGCACGATAGCAGGCTTTGGCAGTAACTTCTCGAATAAGGCAAGTGAATCTTTTGCTTCAGCTATTTTGCTTTTTAATGCGATTTTTAAGAGCAACTCTTCAGCACGAAATGCTTTGAATGATTCATACCTCTTTATGAGAGATATAACATCCAGTTGCGCATGCAAAAGATTTTTCTCGCTAAAAACACACTCAGCCTGCTGGATTCGCACATGTTCAGGTCTCATATTATTCTATTTTCTCGAAGATTGTTTCAGTTACTTCTTTGATACGTGTTTTGATAGTCGCTAAATCTTTTTCCCATGTAGTAAGTTCCTGTTCTTCACGCATTTTAGTCTCGCGAATCTTGTGCAGTACTGCATCTATCTCATCGAGTTTGTGATTTGTTGCTTCTAGAGCTTTTTTAGCAGAATAAAACTTATCAATTTTGACAAATATATCTGAGTTCTTTGAAGCGTGAGCAGAACGTGTGGATACTTGAGATTGATTAGGCATTTGGAATTTTTGCATTTCGGTGGCTGAAGAGAATCCTTGTTTTATTTGAGCAGGCATTTCTGACGCGCTGCGCATTATCGGGGGAGATGGAATCTGTTGTTGCGGAGACCATTCATCAACCTCGACAGTTTTGATTGAATTATTTGTTGTAGGAAGAGGTTGCCCGACATAGTTATCTTCCGAACTTTCATGCGTTATTGCATCTTTTATCGCGCTTTGTGAAAATCCTCTTTGCATTGGAGAGTCTGGAAATGAAGGGAGACCGTGCTTTTCATTATCCTCTGCATCTTCAGTATCTTCATTGTTGTGTTCTATCTCTGCGCCTTTTTCTTGTATTGGAGGTGAATATTTCATTGGCGGCAAATCTGGCAGACCCTTAGCGTTATCTTTTTTATCCCAGAACATATACTTTTTTCACTAAAATGCTTTATATAGATTTATATTAATTATTAAATAGTGACAAAATTTAGAAAAGTTTTTAACGGTACACTATTAGGGAGAATGATGCAAATAAATCTTCTTAAGAATATTGTTACGTCTATTGCAGGCAGCAGCGCTTCTGGTGTCGTAGATTTATTGTATAATAAGAAGAATGTCAATGAATTTCTGATTTCTAAGAAGCTTAAATCGACAATTAACCAAACGCGTAATATTCTTTATCGTTTGGCTGATGAAGGGCTTGTTAGTTTTATACGTAAAAAAGATGTTAAGAAAGGTGGTTGGTATACTTACTATTGGACTCTTAATTCTGGAAAAAGCCTACTTAAGTTTAAGGAAAAACTTCAGCAAAATATTGAGACTCTAGAACAACAGCTAGCCCAGAGGAGAACGGGCAGATTTTTTGTTTGTAAGAATTGCGATATTGAGTTTAATGAAGAAAGTTCTTTAACGCATAATTATACTTGTCCTGAATGCGGTCAAGTTTTAGACGTTAAGGATCTTAGTGCAGAGATGTCACAAATTGAGAAAGATGTTACACGTTTGAAATCTTTGCTTGCGACTGTGCAGGAAGAGGTGCAG
>Ga0209541_10017248_pt1 | contig 10590 bp, 10 predicted proteins | sample RifCSPlowO2_01_FD_184027 | JGI IMG/M metagenome (GOLD analysis project Ga0209541, IMG submission 184027) | Groundwater microbial communities from Rifle, Colorado - Rifle CSP2_plank lowO2_0.1 (SPAdes) (version 2) | ecosystem: Environmental > Aquatic > Deep subsurface > Groundwater | place... | reverse complement strand
TCCTTCTTCAACGGATTTAGTTATTTGCATTGAAAATACCTAATTAACGAATTTCCCTATCAAACTAATAACTTTTTTGAAATGTTCTTGTTTAGTATATCTATGGTCAGAATCTTTGATAATAGCTAATCGCTTAGGTTTATTGGCCATTTCAAATAATTCCTCCTGCATCTTTCAAAGGAACTGCTTCGTCTTTCTCTCCATGAATGATTAACAAAGGCTTCTGATATTGAGCAATAGCGTTAGGAATATCCAGTTTGAAAAATTCATCATAAAATGCTTTCTTTAATTTCTTACCATGATACCATTTGCCTGGACGATTATAAACAATATATCCTTTGGTCCAAAAATCATGGACCTGTTGATCAGTAAAATCGTAATGGACTGAATGTTTGGTATCGCTTTCTGCCCCCATCAAAATCAGTTTATCAATTCTAGGATCGCGATAAGCATACAACGAGGCATCGATTGCTCCAGTGGAATGTCCAATTAAAACTAGCTGCTTAAACCCATATTCGTTCTGCACAAAATCAATCGCATACTTGATATCATCTACTTCTTTACTTATCAATTTATCTTCAAATTTACCTTCAGAGCCTTCGGAATGACTAAAACTAAATGTCATGAATAAGTATGGCACTTTAGCAATTGCGTGTAAAATACGAGAGGAGGTAAATCCTTTATAGCTGCTAGGGAAACCATGTAGAAAAATAATGACCGTATCATACTTCTGCGGTATGAATATAAACCCCCGTAAAGTTAAACCGCATCCATTCTTGAAACTAATCAGTTTGATACCCATTTAACCCTCAAATGTAATTAATCTTAATCCTTCAACAAAATTTCAATCACTGCAGCATAAGCTGGACGAGCAATTAATACTCCCACTGACATACCGGCAATAGTAGTTAACGCAAAACCTTTCAATAATCCTGCTCCGGCCCAGAACAAAGGAATCAAACTACCCATATTAGTGAAATACGCACCCATGATAATAAAAAGAGCATTCTTGATACGTTGTTTCCAATCAATAGCTGCTGCCTCTCCACGTAAAGTCTCATCAGTAATAACTATTAAATGGTTTACTCCTGTTCCAGCAACGATAATCAAACCAGCTATAGCAGCTAAATCGAGGTTCCATTTAACTAAAGAGGCAAAGCCTAGGATCATTACCATTTCACTCATCAAAGCCAGAGTCATAGGTATGATAATCTTAACTTTTCTATAACGTATAAGAACTACACTAATAACCGAGAGTAAAGCTAACGCGCCGACTAATAAAACATTATTCAAGAATGCTTTTCCTAAAGTAGGGGAAACAGTATCCATTTTAACTACTTCCAATTTAACAGGTAAACTACCAGTGATAAGAACTGTTTGCAACTTCTTCATGTTCTGTAAAGTAATGGTAACGGCTTCCTGTTCAGTTCTTCCTTGTCCTGAACCTGAAATTTGAATATCAGTAGATGATTTCCCTTTAAGCTCTGCCCCTATTTTTAGTCTATCAACTTCTTTATCATCTAAATAAAGAACCAATTCTTGATCTAAGTATGATCCACCTTGTCCGGGCACTATTTTAGAATCTTTGGTTATGGAAGCCTGCCTATCTGCAGCTTCTGGACTTAAGGTAATCTGAAAAAAGAAACCGCAATTATATCCCCCTTCTGGACTCTTAGTGCATGCTCTCTGGGGATCAATCCCGGCACAAGTAGCACTTCTACAAATATATGTGATGTCTTGTTTTCCGCCAACAAAAACTGATTGATTTCCTATCTTAGCTTCAAACTTACCTTGTTTAGATAATAAATCTTTAACTTCTTGTTCAGTTGCTCCGGCAATCTCAACTAAAATAAAATCTTGACCAGCTAAATCTGAAGCAGAAGTAACTAAAACATCACCTAAACCATAAACATTCAATCTTTCTTTTAATGTATCCACAACAGTATTCAAATCTTCTTTAGACAACTGCTCAGCTGGTTGTAATAATACTCTGGTTCCACCCTCTAGATCTAATCCTTTACGTAAATTAGAAGTTGCTGCTTCGACTACTTTTATACCTAAATCAACCCTACCATCTTCAGAATAAAGAATAATTAAAGTGTAAATTTGTTGGTTAGTTTCTACTTTGACTGTTTTATTTACAGGCAAAGAGTCAACTATATTAGAATATTCAATCAATGAATTTATAACTTTGCCATTAACAGAAAGTATTCTTTCCTTAGCCACCGGAGTGATTTTGGCTGACGGATTTTCGATACCAGCATTAGCTGCCGAAGAATTGAAATCCACACTACGGATAGCTACTCCTTCGCTTGAAAACTGAGGCTGAATAGCAAAAATAGCAAATACTATGAATAGTAATAAAATGATAACTCTCCATTGAGTAAAAATCTGTTTCATTTTTCCCATTTTAATTCACATGCCCCTTTTTATGGCGATATTCTAAATACAATCTTAACATTCCTACGTTCTGAATCCAAGTCATAACAATATCAACCAATGAACCAATGAAAATAATCATCATAATTTGTTTAATGATTTCGCTCTGTACGAAAAGCATGGCCATTAAAACAGCAAAAGTAGTGGCTGCCACCATAGTCATACCAGTAGAAATTGACCCATAGATTCGATGTAATTCTGTTCCTTCTTTTCTTTTTAACAAACGAGCAGTAAGTAATACATCCGTATCTACGCTATATCCTATCAACATTAAAAAAGCCGCAACTCCTGCCGTGCTTAGCTTCATCCCAGTTAAATTGAATATAGCCATAGTAACTACAATATCTGAAAAAGCAGATAAGATTACAGCAAAACTAGGTATTAAATAGCGGAAATAGATTATTACTACTATACTCATAAATAAAAAGGAGAATAAAACTGCCAATATAGTTTGCTTGAAAAAGTTTTCACCTAAAGAAGAACCCACTATCTCAACATTATAATCATCTGGAGTAAGAGTCATCTTTTCTTTCAAAGCAGAAATAATGTTTTCGATTTCACCATTTTGTTGGGCAGCAGAATCTATAGCTAGACCAATTACTTTACCCGTAGTACTCATAGTTCGCACGCTTATATCTAAAGTAGAAAATCGAGATTGTAAGAACGTTTCTAATTCTGTTGCCGAAATACTAGGATTAAAATTTAAAGCAATAGTAGAACCACCTTTAAGTGTAATTCCTTTATGCACAAATTCTCCGGTAGTGGAGTATTGAGTCAATATTTGAACTAAAGCTAGAATAACTAATAAAGCGGGAATGATCATCAGCCATTTATACTTCTCTTCGTAAATATACTTAATTTTGGACTTTATTTTATTTAACATTATTATCTTAAAATCAGGGGATTATATATAAAGATTATGTTGATGGAATTGATGCCTTTCTTTTTGTAGTCTCTAAAAATCCAACATATAAAAGATTAGGACTAAGCGGTCGAGAAGTAAACTCAGGATGGAATTGAACCCCCACAAAGAATGGATGCATCTCTCGAGGTAATTCCAATATTTGCATTATTTCTCTTCCCGGCGCTTTTCCGGAAAATATCAAACCTTTTTCTTCTAAAGTCTTGATGTAACCAGGATTACATTCCCAGCGATGCCTGAACCTTTCCCTAACTAAATGAGGGGAATCTAATCTTAAATTATATAACTCCGCAGCAAAAGTATTTGGCTTAACTTCCACCTCATGCCCTCCCAAACGCATATTTCCACCCAGCGAATTTATATTTTTTTGTTCAGGAAGGATATCGATTACCGGATGAGGAGTGAGAGGATCTATTTCCGTACTGTTTGCACCATACAAATTGCAAACATTTCTGGCAAATTCAATAGTAGCCATCTGGAAACCGTAACATAATCCTAAAAATGGAATCTTTTGTTCTCGTACATATTTGATGCAAGCAATCTTTCCCTCTGACCCCCGAGAACCAAATGCACCAGGAACAATAATTCCTTGAACATCATGCAATGCTTCAGCAACTTTTTCAGCTGCAAGATCAGTGGTATCAATCCATTTTAACTTAACTTTGACTCCAACATAGGTTCCGGCATGTTCCAAAGCTTTGATTATTGAGGCATAGGAATCGCGCAAGGAAGTATATTTCCCGGTAATACCGATAGTAATCTCTTTATTTAGTAGTTCAATCTTACGCACATACTCTTCCCAGGCTTTTCGATCGGCATAATTAGAATGTGCTCTGCTGCGTAAACCTAGTAGATCAATTATTTGCTCATCTAAATTTGCCATCTCCAATAATTTAGGGATATAATCAATACTTTCACAATCATGTACACTGATTACTCTCTCTACCGGCACATTGGCAGCAACACTTATCTTTTCTCGTACTTTTTGATTTACGGGATTATTGCACCTGCACGCAATAACATCAGGTTGAATTCCCTCTGCCATCAACATGCGTAAACCTAACTGAGCTGCTTTGCTTTTTTGTTCTCCCAAGAATCCTGGTTCTAAGACATACGTTAAAGCAGTATGACACACATTTTCTTTTCCTTCATCATGCTGTAATTCACGCATCGCTTCAATGAAATAATTATTTTCTATATCCCCCACAGTTCCACCCACTTCAACAAAAACCACATCCGCTCCTGAATATAATCCCAAACTTTGTACAAATTTTTTTATCTCCCCGGTCACATGTGGAACAAATTGTACATCCCTTCCCAAATAATCTCCTTTTCTTTCCCTACTTAAAATCCGGCTGAATAACTTGCCCCCAGTAAGATAGTTGTATTTAGTAAGATTGATATTTAAATAACGTTCATAAGTCCCCCAAGTCCATATCTCCTTCCGTACCATCGTCAAGAACAAATACCTCCCCATGACGGAAAGGATTGAGTGTTCCGGCATCAACGTTTAGATAACCGTCAAATTTCATGATGCTTACTTTTAATCCTTTTATCTGTAACAATTTAGCGAGAGAAGAAGCAAAAATTCCTTTACCTAAGCCCGACATAACTGTGCCAGTAACTACGATATATTTTGTTTTTCCTTTAACATAACCTTGGGGAAGAGAATCATAATACTCATGTTCTTCAACTTTATGAAAAACTTTATCTAACACTTCATTGACCACAAAACCACCCACATTTGAGGAGATGAACTGATTTAAGTACTTTTCCGCACAACTGAGGGGGGATGAAAGAGGGATTTTATTAGAAATAACTAATTGAAAGCTGAATACAATCTCACCACTTATCAAAATACTTATGCATCAAGTGAACATATCTAAATATGATCGCAAACAAGAATAAAACAATCACTAAACTCACTGCTTGAACAGTAGATAACAACATTGCACTTTCAGCTGAAACCACGGCAGGAAAAGATTGGTTTAATAACACCACCCTCGCAACTGGATTAAACATTAAAACTCCCAAATTGATTAAACCATTAATGATAGAAACTCCAAAATACACTAAACCAAGCTCCCAAGTCCAGTGATATCGTTTATAGATACCAACTATAATCAATACCAATAAAGTGAAGAAAAGAACATTCATTATTGCTGAATGCTCTGCCGAAAGAAATGTACCAAATAAGAAAGTCCTTTGAGAGATGGTAAATAATCCCACAATTGCACCTAGGATAAGATAAATTTCCAGTATTATCATGGATACGGGCATTTTCTTTTGCATAGGGAGAAGTAAAATCTTATTCTATATAAAATTACCTAATATGTACTAAAAACACAACCCAACAATGATGAATAATTCCCCAAACATTTATATACCTAATTTAGTTTAATAAAACAGTGGAGATAGTACAACTAAAAGGGGTGTCCAAGGAGTTTGGAAAGCATAAAGTTCTAGAAGATGTTAATCTAACCATAGAGAGGGGAGATATTCTAGGAATAATTGGTCAATCAGGAAGTGGAAAAACTACTTTATTAAATATGCTCACTGGTTTTCTAGAACCAACTGAAGGTCAAGTGCTCTACTCACCCAGTGCTACCGAACCAGCAAAAGATCTAAACAGGCACATCCACAAAATCAAGAAAGATATTGGATTTACTCCCCAACATAATTCATTCTACCCTAAATTAACAGTAGAAGAAAATCTAAATCATTTTGGTAAATTATATGGGGTTAAAAAAGATACCTTAAAAAATAATATCAACAGCTTATTACAATTTACCGAATTATCCGAGCATAAAGAAAAACTTGCTGAACAACTTTCAGGAGGTATGCAAAAAAGATTAGATATTTCCTGCAGTTTGATTCATAAACCAAAATTATTAGTTCTAGATGAGCCAACCGCAGATTTAGATCCCATTCTACAAAAAGAGATTATCAAATTGTTGGAAGAGGTAAATAAACAGGGAGTAACAGTGGTTATTGCTTCTCATCATCTGGATCAGATAGAACATCTCTGTACTAAAGTAGCTATTGTTCATCAGGCTAAGATACAATCTTTTGGTTCGATGGATCAAGTTCGTGAACCTTTCTTGAAAGATCAAATAACTATCAACATGCATCCAGGAGAGAACAAACAAAAGATACTTTCTCAACTTAGAAAATTCCCCATAGAAAAAATAGTAGACAAAGGAGACAAACTCATAATCTACCCTGGACATACTGAAAAAACTGTCAATGGATTAATGACTTTTATCCAGAGTGAAAATATGGGATATCATGATCTTGATTTACGTAAACCTAGTTTAGGTGAAATATTTGAAAGAATAGTGAAAGGGGAATAAGATGAGTAATCTATGGCTCTTAACTACCAAGAATCTACGGTTATTATTACGTGATAAATGGTCAGCGTTAATTGTTATCTTTGCCCCACTATTGATAATGCTTATACTAGGCCTATCGTTTAATACTTCATCAAAATATGGATTAAATATAGGAATTTATGCTACATCCTATAATGAAGAAGTGAATTCTTTTGTGAAAATTTTAGAAGACCAAGAATTTAACATTGTAAAATATACTACCTCGGTAGAAGATTGTGTTAAAGACATCAAAACAGGAGTAGTTCACACTTGTATTCAAGTTCCAGAAAGTCTTAAAGTGGAGAGCAATACTCCCCGACAGATTACATTCTATATCGACCCCAGTAGAATCAATTTAGTATGGATGATCCAAGAAACTTTGAAAACAAAATTTGATTTTAAATCCCAAGAAATTTCTCAGGGTTTAACCCAAGAGATTTTAAGTAAATTAGCTGAAACCAAAGGTAAAATTGGAGAAAATAAAGCTCAGATATCGGCTTTAAAAGATAAAGGTAATTTTGAAGTTGCTTCCATTGATGCCATTACTGCCACTTTGAAAATGGTGGATGCTTCACTGCCTGAAACTGTCTACAATTCCACTTCTGTTTCTAATGCTACCGATCAAATTAAATCAGCCAAGAAAAAAGTTCAAGATGCTTTAGGTATTATTTCCGATGCTCAATTTGCAGACGACAGTAAAGATGCCATCGAAACTTTGATGACTGTAGCCCAAAACCAATTAACTTCCGCTGCTAATGCCGCAATCAAAGATGGTCAGTTAATATCCTCATTAAATGCTGATTTAGATTTAACTAAAGAAAAATTGTCCTATGCGGGAAGATTAATTGTAAAATCAAACACAGACATGGAAGTTGTTACCAACAGCTTGAAAGAAAGTATAGCTAGCATGGATAGTCTTTTGGGAACTTTAGGAGAAATGGAAACAACACTTGGAGGCCAAAAAGTTACTGAAGCTGGCACGATAGTTCAACCTTTGGTTACTAAAGTAGAGAAAGTTGGCACGGAAAGTACATATTTGAATTATCTATTCCCGGCTTTGTTGATTATTGTTATAATGTTTAGTTCTTTGTTGTTAGGTACTACTTTAGTGATGATGGAAAAGAACAGCCCTGCTTTCTTACGAAATTTCTTTTTGCCAATACGAAAAGCAACGTTTGTCATTTCTATTTACTTGACTAATTTAATTTTAATATGTGTACAAATATTGATCATTTTAGGATTGTCATTATTATTCTTAGAAGATTCGCTGCCTAGTCTACCCGCAGTTGCGTTGGTTTTATTCATAACCGCTTCAGTCTTTACTTTTTTAGGAATGGCTCTAGGGTATATCTTTATTTCGGAAGAGACTGGTGTATTAGGTTCTATCTCATTAGGGAGTGTCATGTTATTCCTTTCCGGAGTCATCTTACCTATAGAGAGCGTTTCCACTGCAGTTAGAGATATTACTTACTTTAATCCTTTTGTACTTGCTGAAAAAATCATCAGACAGTTATTTTTATTCCAAGCCTCACTTTCCGAAGTATGGGCTGAGTTGTACATTTTGATGGGATATGCTGTAGTCTTGTTCTTGCTTATTTTAATTATGGAATCATTATTACATCAGCGGTTATCTCATAGGTTTATGAAATATTTCCATCCTAAACATAGATTGCAAGACAAGTTGAATAAGAATCCTGTTCAAAAGAAGTGACTATTTTACCGCTAAAACATTTATAACCTTCTTTAATTTCTTATCTCTATGCAAAAATTAACAAAAAAGTTAATTATCATCACAGGCACTCCCGGAACAGGTAAATCAACTTTAGCCCAAGCTTTAGTTAAAAGAAATAAATTCGAAAGAATTGATTTACATCATCATTATCAACAACTTTCTCTAGGTTATAATCAGCACAAACAATGTTATGAAACAGATCGAACAAAACTTCTGCAACTAGTTGAACAAAAGATGAAAATTGCTAAAGTTCCCCTCGTTCTCGATTCCCATATATCCCACTTACTTCCTAAAAAATTAGTGAAGATTTGTATTGTACTTACCTGTTCTAATCTAAAAATACTTGAAAAAAGATTGAAAAAACGAAAGTATACTAACACTAAGATCCGTGAAAATTTAGATGCGGAGATTTTTCAGGTATGTTTGATAGAAGCAAAGGAGCAAGGGCATACTGTATTGACTTTTGATACGGCTAAAGAACCGACTTCTTCCATCATTCACAAATTCAGCAAATCTTTATAAATCAAGTATCCTCTTTCTCTCCCATGGCATTAACCGCACAAGATAAACTGCACTTAAAGAAAATGATTCGAGAATTGAAGAGCTTTAAAGCTCCTCATACTGAGTTTGTATCTGTCTATATTCCGGCAGGATATGAAATAACTAAAATTATTAATCATCTGGCAGAAGAGCAAGGTACTGCGTCTAATATCAAATCGTCTTCAACCAGAAAAAATGTGCAATCTGCTTTGGAAAGAATGATCCAACATTTACGTGGTTTCAAAAGAACTCCCGAAAATGGACTAGCTGTTTTTTCCGGAAATGTGGCTGCCGCAGAAGGAAAGCAGGATATTCGAATATGGAGTATGGAACCACCCATACCTCTTAACATTCGTATCTACCGCTGTGACAAGAATTTTGTTACTGATGTATTGGAAGATATGATGATGCAGCATCGAGTATATGGTTTGGTAGTAATGGATCGAAGAGATGCAAATTTAGCGTTGTTAAAAGGAAAAACCATCATTCACTTGCAAAAAACTCATTCCGAAGTACCGGGAAAGTTTAAAGCGGGAGGTCAGTGCTTATTACCCCAAACTTTAGTCAGAATTGGAAAAGTAAGGAAAAAACAACTAGGGGATATACATGTAGGAGATAGAGTATTGTTTTATGATCTTATTTGTGACGAGATGGAGCGTTCAGTCGTTGTCGATAAATGGGAAGTTAAAAAAGAATTGTTGTATCATATAAAAACTAAACACACTAAACTTAGCGCATCTGAAGACCATGAGTTTTTTGTTGATAAGCTCAGCCGGAAGGAACAAAAAGATAAAGGGTATTGGACTAAACCCGTAAGGCTTTGGGACAATGCTCTTCAAAAAAGAGCAGCGAAACTAAAAGTGGACGATGTTCTCTATTGCGTAGATGAAAATCTTAAACTGAGAAAAGAAGATATTACAGAAATAATCTTAGAAAAAGGTAAATTTAAACTTGTTGATATCACGGTTAGCGGTGGCCATTTTTTCGCCAATAACCTTATGGTTCATAATTCTGCAGCTCGTTTCGCCCGTATCAGAGAAGGAGCGGTTAAAGATCATTATAAAAAAATTGCTGAGTATATGATGAACCAATTCCTTCCTTTGGGAAATAATCTTAAAGGAATTATTATCGGCGGACCAGGAACTACTGTTAACGATTTCTTAAATCACGATTATATGACGGGAGATATCAAAAAGAAAATTCTCGGCACCAAGGACCTTTCCTATACTGGAGATTTTGGCATGCAAGAATTATTGGATAAGTGTGACGATATATTAGCTGAAGAAGAAGTTTCTCAAGAAAAGAAAAGTATGGCCATCTTTTTTCAAGAATTAAGAGAAAGACCAAATAAAGTTACGTACGGTGAAAAAGAAACTCTGAAAGCTTTAGCTATGAATTTAGTTGATACTTTATTAATCTCAGAAAGTATTCCCGAAGATACCATTTTTGAACTGGAAGAAAAAGCACAGAAAGGGGGAGCAATTGTAAAACTTATTTCAGTGGAAACTCGAGAAGGAGTGCAATTGAAAGAATTGGGTGGAATTGCGGCTATATTGAGATATGAAGTAACTCCTGATAGTTAAAAT